>Ga0157379_10000296_pt1 | contig 39507 bp, 42 predicted proteins | sample S25metaG_FD_121802 | JGI IMG/M metagenome (GOLD analysis project Ga0157379, IMG submission 121802) | Switchgrass rhizosphere microbial communities from Kellogg Biological Station, Michigan, USA - S2-5 metaG | ecosystem: Host-associated > Plants > Roots > Rhizosphere > Soil | place: USA... | reverse complement strand
TTTCTATCGAAGTGATGTCCTCCGCCTCTCGCGGATGAAACTTTTTCGACCTTCGTCCGTTATAGTTATGGGACGGACATGAAGCAGGTCTATTACTTCTTTGCCGACGCGTCTCGGATCGCGTTGCAGTCGATTTTCGCTCAGAAGCTTCGGACATTCCTCACACTGATCGGGATCATCATCGGGGTGGCGTCTGTGGTGGTGGTAGGCGCTTCCATCAGTGGATTCAACAGTTACATCGTATCGACGGTGTCAAAGATTCTGGGTGTGAACCACTTTATGATTGCCCGCTTTGCTCACCAGGGCGAGTGGACCGAGGAAGATTGGGATCGCGCCTGGAAGCGCAACAAGACACTGAGGTTTGATGATTACGAATGGTTGCTTGCCAACTGCGACGCCTGTGAAGAGGTGGGAGCGAACGTCGGTCAGAGCGTGAACCTGAAGTATGGGGAGCGCGAACTGTTTGGAACCAATATCGTCGGTGTGACGTCGAGCATGGGCGAGATTGAGGAGAAGACCATCTCTATGGGGCGCTTTATTGCTCCTCATGAAGTAGAGCACGCGGCGTTGATCTGTGTTATCGGTGGCGATGTTCAGGCGCAGTTCTTTCGCGGGGTAGATCCGCTCGGAAAGGTTCTTAAGGTCCGCAACGCCTCGTTCACGATCGTCGGCGTCGAAGCGATGCGAGGGCCAGCATTCGGAAACTCCATCGACAATCACGTCTACATACCCATCAGCACATGGGGGAAACTCTTCGGCAGGGATCGTGACATTCAGCTGCACGGCAATGCCGCCAATGCAGATTCCCTCAAGGAGATTATCGAAGACGCCAGGACGGTGATGCGGAACCGTCATAAGCTGAAGGGGAAGGATGAGGACGACTTCGGTGTGGTGAACACCGACGCGCTTAACAAACAGATCGATCGTTTCACGGGCGCGATTGCCATGGTAGTCATTCCGGTCACATTGACATCGCTCGTGGTCGGCGGAATCGTTGTAATGAACATCATGCTCGTTTCGGTCACGGAGAGAACTTTTGAGGTCGGCCTGCGGAAGGCAATCGGCGCAACGAAACGTCAAATCCTGACGCAATTTCTCATTGAATCTTCCCTTCTGACTGCTGTCGGTGGTCTGTTCGGGCTTCTGCTGGCGAGTCTGGTCTGTTGGATTGTGCGTATCGCAACTCCGATACCCATGACCATTACGCCGTTTTACGTTATTACGTCGATAGTCGTTTCTGGTGGCGTCGGAATGATTGCTGGGATTTATCCGGCGTACAAGGCATCCCGGCTTGATCCTATTGTGGCTTTAACCAAGAGCACCTAAATGCGCGTACCGGCCATGTTTCCAACCGAAACCGTAATGCTGGCGATAAACGCCATCCGGTCGAACAAGTTTCGAAGTGTGTTGACGGTGCTTGGAATCGTCGTGGGAGTCTCGGTGGTGGTCGTCGTCGCGTCAATTTTGACGGGACTGCGCACCACGATCACATCGATGGTGGAAGAGTACGGCACGAACAACATTTATGCGTTTCACCTGTCAACAGGGATTCAGCTTGGCAACCGGGATCGCAGTGAGTATCAGAGAAAGCCGTTAACCAAGGAAGATGGGCAGGCAATCGCGCAGCAAGCACCCGCAGTGAAGGAAATTGCCAACGTTGTCTTTCTGTGGCGTCTCGACCACACACTACAATATCGCGATCATAAGTATCGGCAGGGTAATCTGGTCGGCGTCTCTTCCGCTTACCCCGAAATCACAAACAGCGTTGTCCGGGAAGGACGCTTCATCACCGATGCCGACGATACCCACAAACGCGACGTCATCGTGATTGGCCCGAATGTCGCGGACGCTCTCTTCCCGAATTACAAACACGTCGTGGGGACCATCGTCACGATGGGTGGTCGTCCGTTCGAAATCATTGGCGTACTCGAAAAGCGAAAGAACACTTTCTTTGGAGAGAGCGACGAAGACAATACGCTGCTTGTTCCATTTGAAACAGGTCGCAAACTCTCACCGAGTTCCGATGACATCATGCTGCAGATCCAGTCTCATACCGGCATGATCGACAAGGCGCTGGGGCAGGTAGAAGCTGTCCTTCGACATCGGCGAGGACTGAAATACAACCAACAGAACGATTTCGATCTCCAGACAGCTTCACGCATCATTGAGCAGTTCGATAGCATCACGATGCTGCTCGGAATCGTTGCCATCGCAATCTCCTCAGTAGGATTGCTGGTAGGCGGCGTCGGTGTCATGAATATCATGCTGATGACTGTTACGGAGCGAACTCGCGAGATTGGCATCCGCAAAGCCATTGGCGCTCGAAAGCGCGACATCGTCCGGCAATTCCTGTTCGAAGCAATGACCCTTACCTCGTTTGGAGGCCTGCTGGGTGTGCTCCTTGCCGTTAGTATCAGCTCTCTGCTGATATTGCTGATGCCTTCTCTCCCCGCGCGTATCCCTCTTTGGGCCATTGTCGCTGGTCTGGGCGTTTCCACAGCGATAGGTTTGATATTTGGCGTGTGGCCTGCCCGCAAGGCAGCAAACCTCGATCCGATTGAAGCCCTGCGGTACGAGTAGAGACGTCAATCCGTTCACATGGCTTCGGGGCGCCACACGCAATACCGCATGGCGTAAGACCGACATTCAGGCAAAATGTTCGCGATGCGAACCATAATCTTACTTGTCATTTCGAACATCTTCATGACGTTTGCCTGGTACGGCCATCTGAAGTTTCGCGAGTCGCCGCTCTGGAAAGCGATCCTTGTGAGTTGGCTGATCGCTTCGGTCGAGTACTGTTTTCAGGTTCCCGCCAACCGAATCGGTTCTTATCAATACTCGACCGCGCAGTTGAAGACCATTCAGGAGGTCATTACGTTATCGGTGTTCGGAGTTTTTTCCATTACCTATCTTGGCGAGTCGCTCAAGTGGAATCACGCCGTCGCGTTTCTGTTCATCATCGGCGCCGTGTTTTTCATGTTTTACCAGAAGGCCTAAGGGTGGGTCGGATCTACCACATCACATCGAAACAGGAAGCGAGCGCCGCGCAGAAAAGCGGAATCTATACGCCTGCAACTTTTGCGCGCGAGGGCTTTATCCACTGCTCTTACGCGCATCAGGTGATGTCTGTTGCGAATCGAATCTTCAAGGGGCGTCCGGATCTGGTGCTTTTGGAGATCGATCCGGCCGTGCTGGAATGCAAAGTCATCGACGAGAATCTTGAGGGAGGGAGCGAGTTATATCCCCATGTCTACGGCACTTTGAGGATGTCAGATGTGATGCGCGTTCATCCTTTTCCCTGCGATCACGAGGGAAAATTTGCCGAAGGCCTACCGGAGTGAAAAGTTAACAGCGACTCCAATGCGCGTGGGAACAGGTACGCCGTCCTTCTTACCGGGAAGGAACTTCCACCGGCTTATAGCTTCAATGGCTCTTTGATCGAGCCCATATCCCGGCGAATTCACAACTCTTTCCACTCTTGCGCTTCCGTCGATTTGCACAATGATGACCAATTCGACGGTGCCCTGGACACGAGCCTTCCGGGCATCATCGGAGTACTCTGGCTGGATTTGTGTGAGAACGACAGGCGGCGTTACTCCTCCACCGATCTGGAAGACAGAACCGCCGAAATTCCCGCCCTCGCCAGGGCCAACCCCTGGACCTTTGCCGGGACCGACTCCTGTACCGTCGCCTATCCCGACGCCACCTCCGGTTCCCGGACCTGCGGATAGCGGACCTACGACGCCATTCGGGTCGCCAATCTGCAGGTCCAGTGGCCGCAGGCTTTGGAGGTCCGGAGCAATGACGGTCGATTCGACGACGAGCTCCGGCGACAGGTTCTTCACTTCAACCATTGGCGGAACGATTTGCCTGTCGGCGCCACGGGGAGGTACTCCCTTCGTCGGGGGAGTCAGCGCTTTTCTGCCCCCGCCGCCGCCACCAGCGCTCTTGGCCTGATCCATCCGATTCGAATTTAAGATAAGCGGGACACTCCGGGTATACAGCGTCACAATCGTTTCGGTAGATGGAAATGTGCGGGTGATCGCGGGCGGAATAACCAGCAAAGCGATGATGACGGCGTGGACTACCAACGAAAGCCATCGAGTATGGCGGAAGTCATCCTTCGACCAGATGTCCTTTACTTCGATCGGAGTTGCCGAAGTCATCACCTTTGCGGGATGGAACCTGTCAACGATGACCTGCTTCAGAGAAGCGAGCAAAGACGGAGTTTGAATGAGTTGCCCGAGGGCCGCGGGATCCGGAGCGGATGTAATTGTCTGACCACTTAAAACCATGGTCAGGCTTGGCACAACTTTATCGGTGAGCTTCTGTGCTCGCGAGCTGACCACGGTCTTGAAGGATTCCAGGGTATCGAGGAATTGGCTGAGTTCCGAGGTGCAGGCGCCACAATCCTGAACGTGCCGTTGTTCCGATACGCTCGACTGACCGACGAACCAGCGGGAAATCTGATCTTCGGTTAGATGCTTAGTCATGGTTATTCCTCACTCGCCTTCGAATCGCCCTTACCGCTCTAAACAGGTGCACATTCACCGCGCTTTCGCTCAGACCGGTCGCCTCTGAGATTTCGAGAATGTCGAGATCCTCGACAAACCGAAGAAGAAAGACCGTTTTCTGTCGATCGGAAAGATTTGACGTGGCGTTCCAGACAGCCTGGACCTGCTCGTTGATCAAAGCTCTCTGTTCCGGAGAAATCCTTCGGTCGGGCAACCATTCGGCGATGAGGGCGGTATCGATAGCGGCTATTCGTGTCTTTCGCCAGAACTGGAAGCGGCGGTTGCGGGCGTGATCTCGAACGAGATTGACGGCAATGGTCATGAGCCATGTGTGCAGGCTCGAATCGCCGCGGAATCCGTACCGGCTTCGATAAGCACGGAGAAAGCAATCCTGCGTCAGCGTTTCGGCAACGTCGGAGTCCTGGACCGCCGCCAGCAGGAAGCGCAGGATGCGGGGCCAATACTGCTGGACCACCCGGTCAAAATCCTGGATTTCCGTGGCAGGGTTGTCCACGCCGGAAGACATGAGGCTTGCAGCGGCTGTTCGTTCCATTGCACCACGTTAGACGCCGGTTTGCCGGGCGAGCTTAACAGGCCATACGAAATTTTTACCGGATCTGGAAGGAAAGCTAGAGTTTCGGGAGCAGCTCAACCAATTCGCTCAGCGATCGCACCTGTGCCCGAGCCCGTGCCGCACCCGGCCAATTACGCTGGATGTATCCCCAGGGCCCACGAACGATATGAATGGGCACCATTCCTGCGGCCGCTGCAGGCAGAACATCGTTATCGATGCGGTCTCCGACATAGGCGATCTCACCGGGCTCGCATCGAGCTTCAGCAATCACTCTTTCAAAGAACTTTGGATCGGGCTTGTTCAAACCCCATCCTGCTGAGGTCGCGATGAGATCTGCGGACAGGTTCATCTCCATCAGGTCGTTTTCGCGCTCCACTGGCTGGTTTCCTGCAATGCCCACGAAGTATCCCAGGCGGCGGAGGTTTTCAAGGGCGGGCCGGACGTCCGGATAAAGATCCTCCGGAAGATAACGGAGACGCGCATCGTCGCGAAAATGTTGATTCACACCCTGCCAGCCTACGTCTGGGCTCACGATGTTGAAGAGTTCGCGGTGATCCTGTCCTTGTTGGATAAGACTCCCCAGGATCGCAAACATGGTCAGTCGCGGCACACCAAGCCAGTCGGCAACGACCGACCAGTCGCGCGATTCTGCGATGAGTGTTTCGCCGATGTCGAAAAAGACCGCCTTCATGAGGGTCGCCCGGCTGGACGAGCTGATCAATTATCGTCGTTCTTTTGACCCTCAGGTTTTGGTGCAGTTGTTCCTGGAGGCACGTTGGGTGCAGATTTGTTCTGACTCTGTCCCGCCAATTTGCCAAACTCTCCGAGCGCCGAGAGGTCTTCCAAACGTGTTATCCCGACAGCATTGATCACCGTGATTTCCCCGGGTTCCGCTGCAACGAGCAGTAAGCCGTCGATTTGTCCATTTGTGCGATGGAACAAGATCTCCGTTTGCTCGTCGTCTTCCTGGTTTCGAAGAAATGACGTCCAGTTTGGTCCTTTGATCTGATCCAAAATGGGTTTGAGGTCTTCCAGCCTGAACTTGAAAGGTCCGTTCTTATCGAACTCGTAACTGCGGAGAAAGAAGCCCTTGAGGTCTTTGACGCTCTGCTTGACCGCAGCTTCATCCTTTTTTCCCTGATTCAAAAAATCCGAGGCCGACTTCACCATCGACTCGTCCATGTTGATCTCGGTCTTGCTTTTTGCCTTGGCGGCAAACTGATCCAGGGACTTGAGATCGATCTGCTGAGCCAGACATGTCCCTGTAATCATCATCCAGACCGCTACCATCATTTTGCGCATAACTTGAAATCTCCTTATTGTTCCGATCGTTGCAAGGCGCGCTGCTGAATTGTCGCAAGGCGATCCTGTACATCCCGCAACTTCGCCCCGGTTATCCGGAGCCCCACCATTAACTGCTCCTTAGCCCGTTCCCCTTCAGCCTGACGGCGCTGTTCCCGGACGACACCGATACTGCCAATCATCAGGAGCACGAGCGCAGCAGCCGCAAGCCAGACCCAGGAGTGTCCCCAGTGTCCGCGGGCCTCCGGCTGTCGCGTTTTAGCGAGGACTCTTTCAGCGAAGCCCGGAGGCGCTTCCCTCCGGCGCAACGCCTCGCGAAGATCGCGTTCGATTTGGTTCATCTTCTATCTCCATCCGATACCGCGCCGCTTTCTCTCGAATCAGGGCGGTTCCCCGCTGCAAGTGACTCCACACAGTCCGCACGGGCATCTGCAGCGTCCTGCCGATTTCCTCCGGATCCATGTCTTCACCGTAACGAAGGACCATGACTGCGCGCGGCTTCTCCGGCAGCGATGCAATCAGCCGCCGCAAGCCTTCCTGCAGCAGAGGATCCGATTCCGCCGGGAAGACGGGTACTTCGGGCAAATCCTCTATCTGAACTTCCTGCCGAAAGCTGGCACGCCGCAACGTATCGATACAGCGATGGGCCGCCGTCCGGCGCAACCACGCAATACAGTGGGGGCCTGTTTCCACGGCGCGCCGATGCTCGAACAGTTTCAGAAAGACCTCCTGGGCAACTTCCTCCGCGATAGCCGTGTTGTGGAAAAAGTGAAGGGCGATGCTGTACACCATACCCTGATGATCATGAACAGCGGATTCAAAGTCGGCGTTCGTCATCTGCCCTCAAAGCTAATAACGATTCGGGCCTCAATTACTACGCAAAGAAGTAAGAAAGAATTGAAAATTGGAACGCGGCCCTCCTCCGAATTCTGGCGTACGCCTGAGATTTCAGATATATCTTCCGCCATGGAGGAGCCCATCCATGATGACGAGTCTGGCATTCATACTCTTTGCGACAATGGCGCAGCAGCAATCTGCGTGTGAAAGCCTGAAAACGCTGTCTCTGCCAAACACGACGATCACAGCGGCCGAGTTCCGTCCGGCGGCCGCAGCGCAAGCCGCAAGAGGCCGAGGTGCGGGAACTCAACTGCCCGCGCACTGCCGTGTCGCGGCGGTTCTGGCGCCGTCATCAGACTCTCATATCGAGATGGAGCTGTGGATGCCCGTAGAAAACTGGAATGGAAAGTTCCTTGCTGTCGGCAATGGCGGCTGGGCGGGAAACATTGAGACGGGCGCGATGGGAACCGCGCTGGCACGAGGTTATGCCACAGCATCCAACGACACGGGTCACAACCGCGCAAACGGAGCGGATGGCGCTTTCGCGCTGGGGCACCCGGAAAAGGTCAAGGATTTCGGATATCGTGCCATGCACGAGATGACAGTACAGTCGAAGTCGTTGATTCAATCGTTCTACAGGCAAGAACCGCGGCTTTCCTACTATCAGGGCTGTTCAACAGGCGGACGGCAAGGACTTTCGGAAGCTCAGCGCTATCCGGAAGACTTCGATGCGATCATTGCCGGCGCTCCGGTTTATAACCAGACACGACTCCATGCCTCGCAGATGGCGCTCTTTGTTGACATGCTTAAGCGGCCGGAGAGCATCCTTTCGAATGCGAAGAAGACGGCTGTTGCGAATGCCGTCCTCGGGGCCTGCGATGCGCAGGATGGCGTCAAAGACGAACTCATTACCAATCCACAGAAATGCAAATTCGATCCCGCGAGTCTTCTTTGCAAGGCTGGCGATGCGGAGAACTGCCTGACCCCGGCGCAGCTTGAAACGTCAAAAAAAGCCTTCGCGCCTGTCACATTAAAGACCGGCGAGCTTGTTTATCCTCCACACTCTTTCGGATTCGAGAATGGATGGCGCATGGCGACTGCCGGCGGCACACCACCGAACCTTCCAGGCGACTCCTTCCGGATCCTGGGACATCAGGATCCAAACTGGAACCTCAATTCCTTTGAGCTGGATGCCGATCTGGCGCTCGCACTCAAGAACGGGGGAAACGACATTGATGCGATCAATCCCGATCTTTCAAAATTCAAGGCGCGCGGCGGAAAGCTGATCCTCTATCACGGCTGGGCAGATCCTGGGCCCGCGCCAGAAAACACCATCAACTACGTGAACGCGGTCAATAAGAGTGTGAGCGGCAAGAACTCGGATTGGATGCGGCTCTTCCTGCTGCCTGGCGTCGGACATTGCGGCGGCGGCACGGGGCCGGACCAGGCGGACTACCTGACGGCACTGGAAAAGTGGCGCGAAGGCGGAACGGCGCCAGATCAAATTCTGGCATCACGAAATCGCCAGGGCCGCGTGGATATGACGCGTCCGCTCTGCTCTTATCCGCAGGTGGCTAAATATTCAGGATCCGGTGACACGAACGACGCTGGGAACTTCACCTGCGCGGCGCCGTAGACTCCAGCCTTTTGACGCTTAAGATGACGGCCCGCCCCGCTGGCCTCAGAACGGCGTACTGAACTATCAGGCAAATGAGGGTCTGGGGTCGGACGGAGATAAAGAAAGTCAGCCCGCGGAGGTGGATCCGTCCCTGGTCCACCAACCGCAGGCCGCTTTTGAAAAGGCCTTGCTGCCTCCTACACCATGACCGCCGGATCCTCCAGCGGACTGTCGAACTGAAAATCCTTTTCAGCAGACACTTGACGCGAACTCACGAATTCAGGATCCCATTCGAGCATCCCGACCTTGCCAACAGCCAGTTCGCCAAACTTGAGACCGCGACCACGCTCCTCCGACATATCCCCATCGGTAGGGGCGAATGCGCTCCTGCGCACCAGGAAGAAGCCCTTCCCGCACGTCCTGTGCGTTCTGATCCGCAAGGTTCCGATCACTTCCCCTTTGCTGGGCTTTCGATTCTGACTGGTCGCCGTTGTTAGTCACGCTCCGGATAGTGCAGCCAACATGCCATTCGGGGGCGCGCTCGGTAAGTGCTTGATTAGTCGACTCAACGGATTCCACTGGGCTTGTCGGTGGCGGTCCATTTTGACGAATTCCGGAACACGAAAATGCCGAAAAGCGCCACTCTGCGCGAACAGCATTCCCTCCCCGGAACGCGTACCTTGAAAAACTTCTGTCCACCTTCTTATATTGACCACCGTTAGCTGGAGGCTGATATGACTGGAGCCACGGAGCAGGTTCTCGTCGTCGATGACGAAGAGGACCTTCGGCAGGCAATCGTCGAGCTATTAACTGCGGACGGATTTGAAGTTCATGGGGTCGCCACTGCGGAACAGGCACAAGAACTGCTGTCACAGGCCGCTTTTGATGTACTGATCACCGACAATAGTCTACCCGGTAAGTCTGGTTTCGATCTTCTTGAAGATACGCTGTCTCGTTATCCCGAGATCGTCGGTATTGTCATGACGGGTTTAGGCGGTATCGAAACCGCCGTGCAGGCAATCAAGAAGGGGGCTTATGACTACTTGAACAAGCCGTTCAAACTGGTGGAGCTCTCCATCCTGGTTCGAAAGGGTTTACAGGAACGGACGCTCCGGGTCGAAAACCAGTATTTGCGCAGCCAACTCAAGAACAAATACGCCTTCGACAACATCATCGGTGCGGGACGCAGCATGGCGAGGATTTTCGAGCTTATTGATTCCGTTGCAGGCCTGAACAGCACGGTGCTGATCCAGGGAGAAACCGGAACGGGAAAAGAACTGATCGCCAAAGCAATCCATTTCAACAGCCCCCGCAGAGACCAGAAAATGGTCAGTATTAACTGCGGCGCTATTCCAGAGACTCTACTCGAATCGGAACTGTTTGGGCACATGAAAGGAGCTTTCACAAGTGCTGTGCAGAACCGCGCCGGGCGATTTGAACAAGCCAACAACGGAACAATCTTCCTGGACGAAGTTGGCTGCATACCGCTCTCTCTCCAGGTCAAGCTGCTGCGAGTGCTCCAGGACAGAGAATTCGAACCGGCAGGCGGAAACAACAGCGTGAAAGTTGACGTGCGAATCATCGCTGCCACGAGTTCGAATCTGGAGCTCATGGTGAACGCGGGAACGTTTCGAGAAGACCTCTACTATCGATTGAACGTCATTCCCATCTACATGCCGGCCCTGCGCGACCGACGCGAAGACATCCCTCTATTGATCCAGCGCTTCATCACGCAATTCTGTGAGACGCACAAGTTGGAAACGAAGGCCATGTCCCCACAAGTTATGAAGGCGATGATGGGATACGAGTGGCCGGGCAATGTGCGTCAACTGGAGAATATCGTCGAAAGGATGGTTGCGCTGACAGGAACGCGCACTGCAATCCTGCCATCAGATCTACCGCCAGAAATCCAGAGCTTCGAGACTTTCGGTAACGGGACGGCTTTCGAGATCCCCGAAGAAGGGATCAATTTCACAAACATCGTCGTCGATATGGAAAGAGAGCTTATCCTGCAGGGCCTTCGGAAAGCCAACGGCAACAAGAAACTCGCCGCGAAGCTGCTCAACCTCAAACGCACGACGCTCATCGAAAAGATCAAACGGATTGGGCTTGTCGGCTATATGCCGTCCGCCTGACGGTTTCCTGCGCTAGACTTTGGGGAGCCCGACAGGAGAACACATGCCCGAAGTCCTTAGTAAACGTGCCGAGTTGCTGTCACGGCTGCGCGAGATTTGCCTGCCGCTTCCGGAATGCAAGGAAACGACGACCTGGGGCAATCCCACGTTTGTTGCGGGGAAGAAGCAGTTCGCCGTCCTGGATCGATATCATGACAAATGGTGCATCGCCTTCGTCGCCGGCGGAGATCGGCAGCAGGAGCTTCTGAAGCGTTCCGGCTTCTTCCCAGCGCCTTACGGGGCAAAGTACGGTTGGATGTGCCGCGAAGCAGAGGGCCGCATCGGTTGGAAAGAGATGCAGAAGCTTCTGCTTGAAAGCTATCGCAAAGTTGCATTGAAGCGAATGCTGGACGCAATGGACAGAGACTGAACATCAACCCCTCAACTTGAAAAATCGAAAACTCCGAGTATTGTTGCAATCATGGCAGTCCACCTTCTCTACGACGAGACGTTTCTGCGTCACGACACAGGGGAAATGCATTTCGAGACTTCGCGACGGCTCAAATCCGTCACCGCAGCACTTGATGCGGATCAGAACCTTGCCCAACGTCTTCACCGTGTGACATCGCGCCCGGCCACGATGCAAGATCTTCAGCGGTGTCACAGCGAGGAAATGATTCGCGACATCCGTACCTTCATCGACCACGGCGGAACTCATCTGGATACGGACACTCCGGTCAGCGAGAACTCCTTCGATGTTGCTTGTCTCGCAGCCGGCGCAGCCATAACAGCGGTGGACTGCACAATGGCAGAGTCCGGCGGGCGGGCGTTTGTCCTTAGCCGGCCGCCGGGTCATCATGCAACGCCGTACAGGCCAATGGGGTTCTGTCTCTTCAACAACGTCGCCATTGCCGCGCGCTATGCTCAGGCTATCCATGGCGTCGAAAAGGTTCTGATTGTGGACTGGGATGTTCACCACGGAAACGGTACGCAGGAGATCTTTTGGGCAGATGATTCTGTGTTCTTTTTCTCCACGCATCAGTCGCCACACTATCCGGGAACCGGGGCACGTGAAGACGTCGGGGAAGGGAAAGGATCGGGTTATACCTTAAATATTCCGTTGCAAGCCGGGACGCCCGCAAACTCGCATCGCCAGGTTTTTACCGATGCCCTGAAAGAAATCGAAAGCAGATTCCATCCTCAGCTGGTGATCGTTTCCGCAGGATTCGACTCTCATCGTGGTGATCCGCTCGGGCGTCTGATGTTGGAGGATGAAGACTTTGCCGAAATGACCAAGGACGTTCTGAAGATCGCGGACAAGCATTCTGGCGGCCGCGTCGTCAGTATCCTGGAAGGCGGCTACAACCTTGATTTACTTGGTGGCTCCGTCCGCTCTCACCTTTCGGCGTTATTTTGAGGCGCGCGCCGCTGCTTCCCGCTTAATCTTGCGCGCATCGCTTTCGGTGAGCCATCGTTCTCTGACAAGTTTATCTGCCGATTGAGAGACTGCGTCGGTGTACGCCTTCGCGCTCGGATAGGCCGTCTGGAACCGACTTCGGTCAAGTGGCGCCTCCCGGCCCATTTCACGACAAACTCCCGGGCCATTGCTGTTGGTGTGGAAAATCGCCGCCGGGACATCAACGTATGGGTTTCGCACACCACCCAGCCCGTTTCCCACAGCGTCAACAGCAACCGCTGCCCCAGGAGTGTCCGGATTTTGAATCTGGATGCGTGCTGCGCGGGGAGCCGGCGTTCCTTTTCGAACCCATTGTTCCAGACTGGCGAACGCCGCGTCGAAGGCATAGGTCATGATCGGGACGGCCATCATCGGGATTGGCGGATCGCAAGTGACGTTAAAAGGCCAGTCAGGGGTGCCCTGTGCGGATCCGACGGCAGCGGTCTGGTCTGCAAAGGAAGGGAATCCAGAATACGCGGTCTTATCGATATGTCCCGCGCCTGCGATTTCGTACACGCGCAATTTGTCGTCTGCGGCATCGCTGTCGGAACGCGCATACGGGCGAGCGTCGATGACTTCGCCTTGAGCGACGACCGCGACTACAGGGACGTTGGTCTTTCGAAGCGCACGGCGAGAATCGTTTGCAGCCGGAGCCGGGGCGCATTGATTGATCCGCGTCGGGGCGGCAGGACTTTTGAGGAGATAGCCATCGTAGACCGGTTTTCCGGACGCCAGCAGCGCATGCGGATGGATTGCGTTAATGTAAGTCTGCAAATCGCCGCCCTGCATCGTGAGAAACACCGCCTCAACTCGCAGAGTTGCCAGAGGCCTGCCCTGAATGTTGCTCTTTAAGAGCGCCGCGACCTGGCTGATGGCGTCCCATCGCAGGCCCTCTTCAGTTTCGGACCGTGCGGCGTTGGGAGCACAAGGCGCGTTCGAAGGATTCGCAAACGAAATCGCAGCATATCTTGAAGGATTGAAGGTCTTCAGCCCAGCGGCTACGTTCGGTGTGCTGATGCCGACCCAGGCGTCACCGTTCTCCATGAAAAAATCTCGAGAGTATCCCCAGATCATCGGCCAGTCGAAACGCCGGGCGGAGTGCAGGATTTCCACGATGACGTTTCCGCTGAATCGAGAAGCGCTCGCAGGCCGCCGGACGAGAATGCGCGTCGCGTATGGAGCGCTGGCAGTTTTGACCGTCAACGAATTATCCGCCTCCCAGTTATAGACATTCGCGCTACCGCTAACGATGAATTCCTCTTCGACGTAACCGGCCTTTGCAAGATCCAGTGGGGCCAGGTTGCGGTCGGACGCAAGAAATGGAAAAGACGTCGGTGTTACGGGAACAGGTCCCGAAACCGCGGGAACGGGAACGCTGGCAGCAACTGGAGCTTGCGCGGATGTACGGATGCTCAACGAGCAGAGCAGAACCGCGAGCGCTCCGATAAAGGGCTTTCGAAAGAACGTCATATTGATGTCTCCTCCCGAAGAGCGACATTCTATCGAAACGCCCGCGGCGCCATTAGTTCAAAGTGAAGGTGATGGTTATGGTGGTCAGAATCTCCACGGGCTTGCCGTTGAGCAGTGTCGGTCGATAACGCCACTGTTGGACCGCTTCAATGGCAGCCGGGGTAAGCAGCGGGCTGGCTGTTTGCAGAACACGCAAGCGCGCGGAATCGATGGTGCCCTCGCGCGTGATCACGGCTTCCAAAATGACTTTCCCCTGCGTGTGCGTGACCACAGCCAATCTTGGATAAACCGGCTGGACAGTGTGGATGAGGCTCGATCGCACGAGATCTCCTCCGACATCGCGTATCGGGATGTTGGGGACCGGGTCAGGCGAAGGAGGCGGTGGCGGCGGAGTGGCTTCCTGTGTGGGTTTCGGGCCAGGCAGCGGACCGTTTCCGGTGCCGTTCGGCTGTCCATAAGGATTACCGTTCGGATCGCCTCCGGGAATACCAGGCCAGGGGGCCGCGTTGTGCACATATCCAATGGGACTGGATGTCGACTGCTGAATAATCTTCGCAGTCCACGTGGGAGTCACGGGAGGAACGGTCAACGCAGCAGGTTGTGGGGAGGCCTTGGATGGCGCTCCCCCTCGCGCGCTGGGAACCGGCACCACTTCGACGCCCCGGGCGACGACCGGCGGATGCAACGGCTCAAAGGCCGAGACCTGCGGCAACACCTGATTCTGAAACAAGGGGATCACGATCAGAGCCGATGCAAGTGTTCCGTGAACGAATGCAGACAGCAAGAGCGTTGTTGGCTTTTTCGAGCGATCGGACGGACGGGATGAGAACAGGCTATCTTCGAGCATGAGTTCCTCCTCTTCGATCGCCGTCCTGCGCAGTTGGGTGATCTGGGAGGTTTGACACCGCGCTCGAAAACTTGTTCCGGGAATGGGAGAGGCGGGGAGGAGGATGCGGGAGTCCCCAATTTGACGAGACTCCCGATACTCGTAGCTACTGAGTTAACGGCATCGCATAGTATCCGGAACGGCTGCGAACAGCGGATCCAGGTTTGTCCACTTTTATTTGTATCGTCCGCCAACTGCCGTCTTTTGGGGTCGAGGGGTAATAGCCCAGCGTGTACTGTTCATGGAGCTCTTCAAGAATGAGTGCAGCGATGCTGTCGAGGGCGTAGTTTCTGCCGGTGTACATTCTGAAAGTCTGTCCGCCGCTCACTCCTGTCATTTCTCCGAGCATAAAGAGGTAGACGTGATACCGCGGTTGCCGAAGGACCAGCGGATCATTGTCGTCGTCGTCAATGCCGATTGCGTACAACTGGAGCTCCGATCGTTTTAGCTGCTCCACCGCCTGGTCCATACTGCTCTTGCTTCGCGTATCGAAGCCATCAGAGACAAGCAACAAAATTCGCTTTCCGTTTTTGGCGTTCTTCATCTCCTGGATGCCCGCCTGTACGGCGTCGTACACGGAGGTCTCGCCACCCGAACGAATTCCGCGCAGCGCCCTTACGATGTCGTCGGGATTCTTCGTAAACTTCTGCCGAACCTCCACGTCGTCGTTGAAGGTGATAAGAAACATCTCATCCTGCGGCCTCAGGGCTAGTGAGACTTCTCGTACCGTCTGAAGCGCTTGCTGAAGTTTGTGCCGCATGCTCCCGCTCGTATCAATAAGCACTCCGACACTGAGATTGGTTTGAACATCGTGGTTGAAGAATGAGAGCTTTTGCTCGGCCCCGTTTTCGAGAACGGTAAAGTCATCCTGTGTCAGACCGCTGAGATAGCGCCCACTCGAATCGCGCACGGTCGCAGCGATGTTGACCAGGTCGACCGAGACATTAACCCTTACGGGATCATTCGCAGTCCCGGCCGGTGGCGCAGAAGGCTGCGTCGCAGTTGGGACGGGCGGAACGGGGACCACGGGCTCCTGCGCAAGCAGGTGAATGGACGCGATCAAAAGGAGTAACGGAGTTCCTACACCAAAGATTCTTCTAAGGTTCATGGCGCCCTACTCTTTATCTGTATGTTTTTCGGAGTTCCGAACCCCTGTATTCTACATTCGCTCGGGTTACCGAATTCCAAGGAATTTCTCAATGGCCTTCCCGGACGGCATTTCGATTCCAGGAAGGAATCACAACCACGAGGTTGCGGGTCCCGTCCGGAACGGACTGGCACGACAAACGGCTGGCAGGTGTCAGACCGGGCGCATTGGAAAGCTGGTCCGCCTCCGCATCGCTCATTTCCGGCAGAGTCTGCCCTCCCTCCTTAACGATGCAGTGACATGTCGAACAGGCGCACACGCCGCCACAGGAATGGTCAATGTCGATCCCATGAGCCAGGGCGATATCCAAAATGCTTCCCGGCAATCCATCATCTCCATACGGAATCTTTTCGGGGTTTACTTCGACGGTGACATTCATTGGCATGAACGTAATCGTGAACTTCTGAGCCGCGGGTTTCGGCGCTTCCTGCGACAAGTACGGATTAGAACCACCCATATTTACATTATAGGCTATGGGAGAGGAGCTTCTTGCGGTCCGCCGGGTTAAGCGCGACGAACTCGCCAACGGGTAGACCGCCCAGCGGATAACGTCCAATGCTGACGCGTACGAGTTTGAGAACCGGACATCCGATGCTTTCACACATGCGTCGAACCTGCCTGTTCTTACCCTCGGTAATCGTCAATTCAAACCACGTATATTTGTCCGTCCGACGGACTTCTCGAACAAAAGCCGGTCCTGAAGCTTCGCCGCGGCCAATATCCAGACCAAACGCCAGGTCGAAGTACTGCTCCAGCTTGATTAGGCCAGCCACTTTCACGTAATAAGTTTTCGGGATCTTCGAGGTGGGGCTAAGCAGGCGGTCGCCGAAGTCCGTGTCGTTGGTGAGGATAAGCAACCCGGAGGTGTCCATATCCAGGCGCCCCACTGGAAACACCCAGCGATCAAGCTTTTTTACGTAATCATAGACGGTCGGTCGGTTTCGCTTGTCTCCATGCGAGGTGACGACACCGGTCGGTTTGTTTAGTGCGATGTAGATTCTTTTCTCAGAACGAATCGGCTGGCCGTCAAAATGAACGGCATCTTTCCCGGTTTCGACCCAATGATCAGGATCGCGCACGACTCGTCCGTTCACTTTTACCCTGCCATCGGCAATCCAGTCCCGCGTCGTGGCCCGGGATGCAATTCCAGCGCGGGAAAGAACGCGGTCGAGAGTTACGCGCGGTTTGGTCACGGAAGAATCCCAATGACCGAAAGCATTCGTCCGGTGCGCTCGCCGTCCCGTCGATAAGAGTAGAAAAGGTCGGGCCGGCACTGGGTGCAAAGATTAGAGACGATGATCTGCGCCTCAGGAATGCCCGCTTCCGTCAACTGTCTCTTGTTCGCGAGAGCCTGATCCAGATGCGGCTTCGGCCATTCCGGGTTTCGCAGAATTGCGGCTGGATCGTTTATGGCAGAAACAACTTCCTCGCCGACCTCATAACAGCAAACAGCATTGTGCGGCCCGATAACAGCGATTAGATCTTCGGTTGCCACACCATATGCCTGACCCATTTGCTTCACCGCGTTTTCCGCGATTCTGCCGGCCGTCCCGCGCCAACCCGCGTGTATTGCTGCTATCGCGCGCGCCTTGCGGTCGGCGATCAGAATCGGAACGCAATCCGCCGTTTGCACACCCAGCGCCGCACCCGCAAGCGCGGTGATCGCTCCATCTCCTTCGACCGGCTGACTGGCAGCCCATGTGTCTTTGAAGTCGTGAACAATTTTCGAATGAGTTTGTTTCAGCCTCAGCAGAGGCCAGCCAGTCATTCCTACGGCGTCCAGAAATCTGGCTCGATTTATTTGGATCGCGGGATTCTCGGAGTTCGAAGGTCCGAGGGTGAAGGCATTATGTTCCGCACGTCGCGTGGAGAACCCGTGAACAATGCCGGGAATGGCAGACAGGGCAGGTTCCGAAAGGACCGTTATCTGAGAGACGCGATTTGCCTGTAACATGCAGCGATGGTTATTGGTGTCGGCATTGACGTCGTTCAAAACCAGCGGATCCGGGATTCTCTGGAGAAATTCGGACCGCGCTTCCTCAACCGAATATATACGGAAATTGAAACCGGTTACTGCAACAAGTGTGCCGACCCAGGGATTCATTTTGCCGCGCGATTTGCCGCAAAGGAAGCCGCATTCAAAGCATTAGGTACAGGTTGGGCGGCAGGAGTGAAGTGGAAGGATGTCGAGGTGCAGCGGTTGGCGTCAGGACAGCCGGAACTTCATCTCTATGGTGAGGCGCTTGTGCGGGCTACGTCGATGGGCGCGACTCGATTTCATGTGTCGTTAACGCACGATCAGCTGGTGTCGTGCGCGGTGGTGCTGCTGGAGAAGGGATAGCCTAGTCGGCGTGTGAGGGATGTGCTTTGAAGATCCCTCATCCGGCCCTTCGGGCCACCTTCTCCCGGAGGGAGAAGGACTCGCGACGAGATTGGCCTGATTTCCAACTATCTGAAGCGGCAACCACTCGTTAACCGGCAATTTTTCAGGAGTGCTCACCTTCAGAAAGTTCGACGTGAGGCCTTCACCGCTTTGCAGAACCAGAACATCGAGAACACGACCTACCATGCTCGCCAGAAACGCTGAATGTTTTCTTGCAATCAATTGCCGCAAAGCCTTCGCGCGGAAGTTCGCAACATGCACCGGAACTTGCCCGCCCAGTTCCGCCGCTGGAGTTCCCGGGCGCGCCGAATACGGAAAAACATGCAGGTATGTGAGGGGCGACTCCTCGATCAGCCGGAACGTCTGCGAGAACTCTTCATCCGTCTCACCTGGGAAACCGACCATCACGTCCGCGCCGATGGAGGCGTCGGCGACTCGATCACGAATTCGATTTACCAGATCCAGGTAGTATTCAGGCTGATAAGGCCGCCGCATCGCGCGCAGCACACGTGACGAGCCACTCTGAAGGGGAATGTGGAGGTGGTGCGCTATTCGTCGATTCGTTGCAACCAACCCGATAACCCCCTCAGTGACCTCGAGCGGCTCAATCGAACTCAGCCGGAGGCGTTGCAAACTCGGAACATCTTCGAGGATCTCCTCAATCAGGTTCTCGAGCGAAGTTTTTGGATTCAAGTCTCGGCCGAATGTCCCGAGATGGATACCCGAAAGCACTACTTCCTTGTATCCGCGATCGACAAGGGAGGCGACCTCCTCGATAACAGAGCGCGGCGGAAGGCTCCGGCTTCTTCCACGTACCGATGGAATGATGCAGAAGGAGCAATTGGCATTGCATCCATCCTGAACTTTGACGATGGCTCGAGTGCGGCCACCGGATCCGAGATGCGACTCAGGCTTCAATTCATGCTCGAGAAAGATATCGCTGCAGAAAACTTCGGCGCGGCCGCTGGGTTCGGCCGTGAAGTCGCTATCCAGCACCTTGAGCGTCAGCTGACCGAGAATCGGCTTGTGCGAGTTTCCGACAACGTGACTGACGCCTGGAAGAGCAGCAAGTTCATCCGGTGCGCGTTGGGCATAGCAACCGGTGACGACGACGCGAGCCTGAGGATTGCGTGAAGCGATCCGTCGTATCAGCTGCCGCGCTTCGCGGTCTGCTTCTTCCGTGACCGTGCAGGTATTCACAACCACGACGTCCGCAGCGAACACCGAAGAGGCTGGAATTGCCGCGCCGTTGAGCAGCTCCTGTTCAATGGCAGCGCCTTCGGACTGCGACGCGCGGCAGCCGAAGTTGGTCACGAAAAAACTTCGAGAAGACATCAGGGCTTCGGTCCAATCTCCGACGCAACCTTCTTGCTCTTCTCTGCCACCGCGACTTCGAGTTTCGCCTTATAGTCGACAAGTTTCTCGGCGAGACTGGGATCCGAAAGAGCAAGAATCTCCACGGCGAGAATTGCAGCGTTAACCGCTCCAGACTTGCCCACACCCATTGTCGACACCGGGACACCCGGAGGCATCTGGACTGTTGCCATCAACGCGTCGAAACCCGACAACGGCGAACTGTCGATCGGGACACCGATGACGGGCAGAATGGTCTCTGCCGCGGCAACGCCGGCAAGGTGTGCGGAGCTGCCGGCGCCTGCAATGATCATCTTCAACCCCCGCGCGCGCGCACTCGTGACGTATTCGTTCGTGCGATGCGGCGAGCGATGCGCGCTGTAGACACCAATTTCGTATTCAACCCCAAACTGCTGCAGCGTCTTTGCTGCTTCCTGCATGATCGGAGCGTCGGAATCGCTGCCCATAATGATTCCCACGAGTGGCTTCATCGTTCTTTCGCCAATCCTTTCTTTCCAATATCCCTGCGATAGTCTTTACCGTCGAATCTTATCAAATCGGCCGCAGCGTAGGCGCGGTCCAGCGCCTGCGAGAGCGTGACTCCGAGGGCGGTAACGTTCAGCACGCGCCCGCCGGCTGTGTAGATCTGGCCATCCTGCTCTCGCGTGCCTGCATGATAAACCCGCACACCCTCGATACGACCGGCCGCATCGAGCCCTTCGATCCGCTTACCGCTGTCGTATTTACCAGGATATCCGGAAGCGACCAGCACCACGGTAGCCGTGACTTCGTTTGACCACTCGACTCGACTCGATGCAAGTCGATGGTCTGCCATATTCATGAAGACTTCGAAAAGGTCGCTTTTAAGCCGCGGAAGAATGACCTGAGTCTCCGGATCGCCAAAGCGAACATTGAACTCCACGACTTTAGGGCCCGTTGGAGTCAGCATCAATCCGGCATACAGGATTCCGCTGTAATCCTTCGCAGCTTCAAGCGCGGGCCGAATGATCGATGACACAACCGTGTCGTGTTGTTCCTTCGTGAGGATCGTGTCGATCGAATAAGCACCCATGCCTCCAGTATTCGGACCCTGATCGCCGTCGAACCTCCTCTTGTGATCCTGGGAAATCGCCATAGGATGGAACGCCGTGCCGTCCGCAAAAACAAGGAATGAGGCTTCCTCCCCGCTCATGAATTCTTCGATAACGAGTCGGGAGCCGGCGTTGCCCATGGTTCGAGCTTCCATGAAGTCGCGCACAGCGGCGCGCGCCTGCTCCAGCGTTTCGGCTACGACCACGCCTTTCCCCGCAGCCAGCCCGTCTGCCTTCACAACAATGGGAAGAGGCGAATTCTCCAATTGTTTATAGGCTTCTTCGGGCGTCGCGCATTCCCAGAAGCGGGCAGTCGGAATGCCGTTGGCCTGCAGGAATCGTTTCGCATAAATCTTACTGGATTCGAGGCGGGCGTCCTCGGCATTGGGACCAATAATCTTCAGTCCATGCTCGCGGAACAGATCGGCAATACCCAGGCTCAGCGGGACCTCGGGACCTACAAACGTGAGGTCGATCTTTTCCGTTTGGGCAAAGTCCAGAAGCTTCCAATTGTCCTCCGCCGAAATCGGCACCAGTTTCGCTTGTGAGGCAATGCCTCCATTGCCTGGTGCGGCATAGATCTGCTGCCGGACTCGTTCGTTGCGAGAGAGAGCGTCGACGACGGCGTGCTCACGACCTCCGGACCCGATAACAAGAACCTTCATTTAAGAAACTCGGATGGACGTCAGAATTTCATTCAGGGCGCCCGTCCGGTAGCCCTGCACATCCACCGCGACGAACTGAAAGCCAATACGCTTGAACTCGCGACCCAAAGTCTCAAACACGTCGACGCTCAGAGCTTGCGGCATTTCCTCACGGGCGAATTCGATTCGCGCGACATCGCCGTGGTGCCGGACGCGAAACTGATGAAACCCGAGTTTGCGGAGAATTTCTTCGCCACGATCGATCATCTGCAGCTTCTCTACGGTCACCGCTGAACCATAGGGAATCCTCGATGCCAAGCATGCGGAAGCTGCCTGGTTCCACGTGGGAAGGCCGTGTTGTCGGGAGAGTTCACGGATCTCTTCTTTTCTTAAGCCGACTTCGATCAGCGGACTGCGAACTTCGAGTTCCGCTCCGGCCTGACGTCCGGGGCGGTAATCGCCGGTGTCGTCGAGATTGTGCCCATCAAGAACATAGTGAAACCCGCGATCGAGCGCCATCCGCTGCAGAAGCGCATATAGCTCGTGCTTGCAGAAATAGCAGCGGTTTGAGGGGTTTGCCGTGTAGTTCGGTTCTTCCATCTCCCGCGAGGTCACGATTTCATGACGGAATACGTAGGTCCGGACCAGATCGAGGGCAATGTTTCGCTGATATGTGGGATAGCTGGGGCTTTCAGCCGTGACGGCGAGAGCCGATGCCCCCAGTTCTCTATGAGCAATAAGAGCGAGATAGGCACTGTCGACGCCGCCACTGAAAGCAACGATGCATGAGCCCATCTCCTTGAGAATTGCCCGCAAACGAGCCTCTTTTTCATGCAACATCGAGGTTAATTGTAGCCGAAGCTCTTGACAAAAAAGCGGCGAACTCCAAATATAAGGCGTAAGCTATGCAGGCAACACTGCTACTGAATGCTTCGTACGAGCCTCTTCGGATCATTTCATGGCAGAAAGCTTTGACGCTGTTTTTCGCCGGCAAAGTTGAAATTGTCGAAGAGCACGATCGCGAGGTTCACTCGATCTCGTTCGCCATCCGCCTGCCCTCGATCATCCGGTTACTGAAGTATGTCCGGGTCAAAAACCACAACAAAGTGAAGTTTTCACGGGCGAACATCTACGCGCGGGATGACTATACCTGTCAGTACTGTGCGAAGAAGTTCCCTTCCGAAGATCTGACGTTCGATCACGTCGTGCCTGTGGCTCGCGGAGGCCAGAAGCGGTGGGACAATATCGTGGCCGCCTGCTTCCGCTGCAATCACAAAAAGGGAGGGCGAACGCCGGAAGAAGCCGGTATGCATTTGATTCGGCAGCCCTCAGAGCCGCATTGGCTGCCCGCCTTTCACGTCACCTTCCGGCTGAAATCCGCTCCCGAAAGCTGGCGAGACTACCTCTACTGGAACATCGAGCTCGATATCTAGGCTCCCCCCGGACAACTCTCGCTGTATCATAGCGAGATGAGCCTTCAGGACAAGATCCAGTCCGATATCTCCGACGCTATGCGCTCCAAAGACACTCTGAAGCTCGGAGTCCTGCGCATGATGAAGGCAGCCGTCATGAACAAGAAGGTCGAGAAGATGAAAGATCTCGAGGAAGCAGAAGTGCTGGCGGTCTTCAATTCACTTGTCAAACAGAGAAAAGACTCCATCGATCAGTTCCGAAAGGGCGGGCGGGAGGAACTGGCCCAGAAGGAAGAAGCCGAGATCAAAGTGATCGAGTCCTATCTCCCTGCCGCTGCCTCCGATGACGATATCCGCCGAGCAATCGAGGAAGCGATCCAGGAAACTGCTGCCGCTTCAATGAAAGATATGGGTAAAGTCATGAAAGCAACACAGGCGCGACTCGCGGGAAAGACGGTCGATGGGGCGCGCGTGAGTCAAATGGTGAAGGAGAAGCTGGCCTGACGCCGCCATAAAACGATGGAAGAAGGCTCCGTTCTAACCTCGAATGTTCCGGACGTGAGGATCGAAGATTTTCGCCCCTTTTTGAGCCCGGACGTGCGCATCGACGATTTCCAGGTCTACAGAACGGAAGTGATCCGCAAAACTGGAAAGATGCGCGAGTGGACGGAGAGTCTGGCCAGCACGGTTGTCTTCGTGTTGGTCTTTACCACATTCATAGCGCAGGCGACCCAGGTTCCAACGCCATCTATGGTCCCTACCATCATGGTCGGGGATCATTTTTTCCTTGATAAGATTGCATTCCCCGGGAACTTCCCTACAGCCGTGCAGAACTGGTTGCCGCGCAGGCAGATAAGTCATGGCGATATCATTGCTTTCCGACCACCTCCCAGCGCAAACATGACAACGCCGTTCGTAAAGCGTGTCATCGGGATTCCTGGCGACAAAATTGAGATCAAGAATAGAGACGTCTACGTCAACGACGTTCTCAAGGATGAGCCCTACAAGATTCATGTCAGCCAGGTGGGTAGCCTCAGCGGGTGCGAGTACTGCGGTCCGCTGACCGTCCCCGAAGACAAATTTTTTGTCATGGGTGACAACCGCGACAATAGCAACGACAGTCGCTTTTGGGGATTTGTCGATCGCAACAGCATCATCGGTAAACCTCTTTTCGTCTACTGGTCATTCGAGAGCCTCGCGCCTTACGAATCAGGCGAACGATCCTGGGCATCCGTTGCAGCCGATTACGTGTCCGTTGCGCAGCACTTTTTCACAAGAACCCGCTGGTTTCGGTTTGGAACGATGGTGAAATAAATGATGCAAATTCGCAAAGCTGTCTTTCCCGCTGCCGGCCTTGGCACGCGGTTCCTGCCTGCAACCAAAGCTCAACCCAAAGAAATGCTTCCGCTGGTCGACAAGCCTCTGATCCAGTACGTTGTCGAGGAAGCCGTTGAAGCGGGAATCAGGAATATCACGATCATTACAGGCCGGGGAAAGAACGCTATTGAAGACCATTTCGATGTGTCCTACGAACTGGAGCAGGTGCTTTCCGCAAGAGAAAAGAACGACGTGCTTGCCGAGATTCGGAGAATCTCGAATATGGTCAACGTGACCTATGTCCGCCAGAAAGAGGCGCTGGGGCTAGGTCATGCCGTGCTGATGTCTCGCGATGCGGTCGGCGCAGAGCCATTCGCGGTGATGCTGGGCGACGATATTATCGATGGTCCTGCGCCTTGTCTTGGGAGGATGGTTGGCTTATTCGAAAAGCTGCAGGCTTCGATTATCGCAACGTGCGAGGTGCCGAAGAGCCAAATCTCCTCCTATGGAGTGATTAAGGGAACTCCTGTGGAAGGATTTGGCGGGCGCGTCTATCGGGTTCAGGACGTTATTGAGAAGCCATCGCCGGAAAAGGCGCCTTCGAATCTGGCCATCATCGGGCGGTATATTCTGACGCCGGAGATCTTTGGTGTGCTGGAAAGCACCGGGCGAGGAGCCGGCGGCGAGATCCAGCTGACCGACGGCATCCGTCAACTGCTGGAGCAACAGCCTGTCTATGCTTACATGATCGAAGGCACACGCTACGACGCCGGCGACAAGCTCGGATTCCTGAAAGCGACGGTAGAATTCGCGCTCAAGCGGCCAGGCCTCGGTGACGAATTCCGAAGTTATCTGAAGCAGCTCAAGCTGTAGTCCCCTCGACTGCATGGGCGCGCTAGTCATCGTAGCCACGCCGATCGGGAATCTGTCCGACATCAGCCCCCGCGCCCTGGAAGCGCTACGCACCGCGAATCTCATCGCGTGCGAAGATACCCGCCACACCCTGAAGCTCATGAACCATTTTGGAATTCAGCAGCCTCTCGTCAGCTATCACGATTTCAACGAAGAGAAGAAGGCAGGGGAGCTAGGCGAAAAAATTCGCAACGGGAGCACGATCGCGCTGGTGTCCGACGCAGGCACTCCGGGCATTTCGGATCCAGGCTACCGCCTTGTTCGTTACTGCCGCGAGCATGGACTGACTGTCCTCTCGATCCCCGGACCGAATGCTGCAGTTACGGCGCTTGCAGCCTCTGGTCTGCCTTCAGACGAGTTCTTCTTCGCAGGCTTTCTCCCGCCGAAAAAGGCGGCGCGGCGCGAAAAGATGGAACGCTTGCGGTCCGTGTCCTGCACCCTGATCTTTTACGAGGCTCCTCACCGAGTTGAGGAGACGTTGACTGACCTCCAGGAGATTCTCGGGGATCGTGAAGTCTGTGTCGCGCGCGAGTTAACGAAGGTTCACGAGGAGTTCCTGTTTGGCAGGTTGTCGCAGATTCGGAGCAAGGTAAAGGCAATCGGTGAGTTCGTGATTGTCGTCAGCGGTAAGACCTCAGAGGAGCAGGAAGCCGTCAAACTGCCCCTGACTCGCGAGCAAGTCCTCAAAACTCTTGGTATCTCCCGCAATGAGCTCTACGACTTGTTCTTCAAAAAGTAACAACCGGCGGCTATCGGCGCGTTCGGGCACTCGCCACAGAAATAGCGCATTGGTTTAGTCTACTCCGACGGCACTCTCTTCTGAACGCCGGCTTCCGTGATGACAAAGTCCACCGGAATGTCTGTCGGCAGAGGATGAATTGTATCCAGTCGAGTGAACTCAAAGCCCACGCCAATGGACCGCGGACGGGGTTGAAGGCGGACAAGAGTGATGTCGAAATAGCCTGCCCCATAACCAAGCCGGTAGTTCTCGGAATCAAACGCAACCAGCGGCATGACGATGACATCGGGGCGTACAAGCTCGCGCGTCCGCGGCACCGGGATTCCATATACGCCAGAATCCATTTCCGCGCCAGCAATCCATTTATGGAATTCGAGCGGCTTGCGCGGGCCGATAACGTGAGGCAGAGCGGTCGTCCAGCCCTTCGCCTGAAGGCGTTCCATTGTTGGACGCAAATCGATCTCGCCTTTATAAGGCCAGTAGGCGCTCAGGACCTGAGGAGGTAGAGGATCAAGGATTTCGTTGAGAGACGTCTCGACAGCGAGGCTGATGCGCCGATGCTCATCTTCCGGGATGCGGCCTCGCTCTTCGATAAGACGTGTACGCGTTTGCTTGCGCCACGCCACAACATCCATAGAACTAGTTACGTGCCATTAGAACAACCCGGTGATCCGGCCTTCGGGAGTAACGTCGATGTTGTTGGCGGCTGGAATCTTCGGCAACCCAGGCATGGTCATGATGTTCCCGCAAATAGCGACGACAAATTCCGCGCCTGCTGAAAGGCGGACCTCGCGAATCGGAACCACATGATCCTTTGGTGCGCCTTTCAAATCGGGATCCGTTGAAAAGCTGTACTGCGTTTTCGCGATACAAACAGGAAGATGACCATACCCCTGATCCTGCAGTTCCTTGAATCGGTCCCGAACCTTCTGATCGCCGATGACGTCTTCACCTCCGTACAATTCACGGACAATCGTCTGCGCCTTCTTCCAGAGGGGCATGTCATCGGGATACAGAGGTCTGAAGGTTGAGGGCTTAGTCTCAATCGTCTTAAGAACGGCGCTGCCAAGGTCCGCGGCGCCTTCCCCACCACGCGCCCAGTGATCGGAAACAACGCACTCCGCTTCAAGCTTCGCACAGAGCGCCTTCAGCACGGCCATTTCTGCAGAAGTATCTGCGCTGAACCGATTGATGCAAACCAGCACTGGAAGACCATACTTCCGAACGTTTTCGATGTGACGCCCGAGATTCGCGAAGCCTTTCTCAACGGCGGCAAGATTCTCTTTGCCGAGATCGGCTTTCGCCACCCCGCCGTGCATCTTCAGCGCGCGAATGGTTGCGACGACAACCGCACAATCGGGCTTCAATCCAGCCTTGCGGCACTTGATATCAAAGAATTTTTCTGCGCCCAGATCAGCGCCAAAGCCCGCCTCTGTCACGACGTAATCGGCGAGTTTAAGACCGGCCTTCGTCGCAACGACGGAGTTGCACCCGTGGGCGATGTTCGCAAAGGGACCTCCGTGGACCAGAGCCGGATTTCCTTCGATCGTCTGAACCAGGTTCGGCGCAAACGCGTCTTTCAAGAGCGCGCTCATGGCGCCCGCAGCATGCAATTCTTCGGCGCGGACGTATTTCTTTTCCCTCGTCTGGCCCACGACCATATTGCCGAGGCGCCGTTTCAAGTCGGCCAGGTCACTCGCGAGGCAGAACACAGCCATCACTTCTGATGCAGCCGTGATATCAAACCCATCCTGCCGCGGAAAGCCATTGCCGACTTCCCCAAGGGCGACCACCATTTCCCGCAATGCTCGATCATTCATGTCCATCGAGCGCCGCCAAAGAATGCGGCGAACATCCAACCCCAAGCTGTTCCCGGAATAGATGTGGTTGTCCACCATCGCGGCGAGAAGATTGTTCGCGACGCCGATGGCGTGGAAGTCCCCCGTAAAGTGGAGGTTAATGTCCTCCATCGGAACGACTTGCGCGTACCCTCCGCCGGCCGCGCCACCCTTGACGCCGAAACACGGCCCCAGGCTGGGTTCGCGAAGGCAAATGATGGCTTTACGACCGAGCTTGTTGAGCGCGTCTCCAAGACCGACTGTGGTTGTGGTCTTTCCTTCTCCGGCCGGCGTCGGGGTGATTGCAGTAACGAGAATCAGCTTGGCGTTCGGCCTGCTCTCCAGCGTCCGCAGATAATCGAGCGAGATCTTGGCTTTGTAATGCCCATACAACAGCAGGTCTTTCGGATCGATCCCGAGTCTGGTTCGCGCGATGTCCAGAATGGGACGAATCGTTGCTTCCTGTGCAATTTGAATATCGGTCTTAGGGTTTGCGTGTTGGTCGTGCATGAGCAGGTGAGACTAGCATATTTCTCAGAGCAGCGTTTCGTCCAAAGCAGCTGGAGCAACAACTTCCGGTGACGGGCCGACACCGCCCTCGAGGAACTGCAGAAACTCATCCCGAGATCCCCGGAAAAAGTGCCGGATGACGCCGGAAACAGCAGCTTCCCGAACATCGGCGAAGTCGACTCTTGGCTCGTAGTAGTGGGCTTTGGACTTGAGCGACCGCGCAAGAAAACCTTTGAGGTAGAGCCGGTGCATGACGGTCATCACCGTAGTGTAGGCGAGGGGGCGATCATCGTGGATAGCAGCCTGGACATCTTTGACGGTTGTCGGGTTATGCCGCCAGATAGCCTTCATCACATCGAGCTCGAGCGGTGTGAGCGTGAGAGAGTTATTCCGGGTCTGAATTGTTTCTTCGCTCTTCAAGCAGCTCCAACATTTCGCGCCCGCCCTCCTTGCCCGGGGCGTGCGCCGGAATGGAACGGACACGGAACTTCAGGCGCCGGCGGAGCAGCTGAACTTCGACGGTATCGCCGACGCGAACTTCCCGTGCTGCGCGCGCTTCGGTTCCGTTGACGGCCACGCGGCCTGCGTCGCACATCTCCTTGGCCAAAGTACGGCGCGGAATAATCCGGCTCCACTTTAGAAACAGATCGAGACGCATCAGGTCCAGTTTTTGAAAATCAGGAAATTTGCGAAACGATGTCAGCCCTTGGGATGGGCGGCACCCGAGTCCTGGAATCCAGCCTTGACCTCTACAAAGGCGTTCTCTCGAAGCTCCGTAAGAAACGCCCGAACTTTGTCGGGAGCGGCCTTGCTCAGCAGCTGGTACTGGATTTCTCTTTGTGCGAGATCGAAACTAAGAATTCCACCGGAATGCTTGTCGGTAACTTTGAAGAAGGTGAAGGCGTCGTTAAACTCCACAATATTTGTGACCTGGCCCTTATCAACCCCTTCTAATGCCTTCGCGATGTCTTCGTTCAGATTTTCCTTCAAGTCGCCGCTGACAAATCCCATATCGCCGCCGCGCTCCGCGGTCGTTACTTCCGAGTACTTCTCTGCGACATCCCCAAAGTCGTCACCCTTCTTCACGGCTGCAAGAGCATCTTCGATCTTCTTTCGCTGAACTGCCACCTGGTCGGGAAGCCGGCGATCAACCAGCACCGTAATCTCCGCAATCCTTATGCCGGCGGGTCGGTCGAAGTCACTTTTGTGTTCCTCGTAGTATTTGCGCATCTCTTCGTTTGTGACAATCATGCGTCCGTAAACTTCGTGCTCGATTACCTGCTGAGTCAGGAATTTCGTACGTATGTCGTTCTTGAATTCGTCGAGGTCGCCGTAGTCCTTGATGATGGCCTTTTCCAGCTCCTCGCGGGTCTCGAATTTTTGTTGGACGCGCAGGTCCTCCATCGTCTTTTCCACATCGGTATCCGCGTTGAGGCCTGCTTCCTTGGCGATCTGGAGAAGAAGCGCACGATCGATAAGATCGCGCAAAATGACCTTCGATTCGTCCGCCATCTCTTGCTCGAGCTTGGTCGGATCCATGCCGGGCTGTTTCATCATCTCGAAGCGACGGACGTCGAGCTCGTGATCCATTTCCGACTTAAGAATGATGTCTCCATTGACGCGCGCCACAATCTGCTCGATTTTCTGTTGCGCTGCCGTGGGAAGGGCAATGGCTATGGTCATCCCAAGGATGAACAATGCTTTCTTCATACGAAAACTCCTTCGGCCATCTTAAAAGGCCTACGTAATCTCTCGCAACAAATCCCCGATGCTGGAAAACAAGTCGGAGCGCGAGCTTGTAGTGCGAATGCGGAGCGTTGTGGGCGGTACAAACACAATCCGTTCGCCGGTGCCGACGAGATCCACGATCCGCTCGGGCTCAATGCGCGCAGATTCGTGAAAGCGGACGTCTATCCCCTGTAATGTCCGATCTATAGACACGACACCTCGTGCGCGACCCAGCACCCGAAGCCGGGCGTATTCCAGTAAATTCCGGATTTGCATTGGCAGAGCACCGAGCCGGTCTTCCAGCTCGCGGTACAGGCTATCGATTTCTTCCTCCGACCTTGCGGTCGCAATCTGTTTGTAGACGCGCAACCGCTGCAGTTCGTCATCGATAAAGTTCGCAGGAATTTTGAGGTCGAGCTTTAGGTTGATCGCGGTTTCCGCTTCGGGCAGCTCCTGGCCCGTCCGCAACTCTTCGACGGTTCGTTCCAACAATTGGCAATAGAGGTCGAATCCAATAGCCTCGATGTGGCCGTGCTGCTGCCCTCCAAGAAGGTTGCCTGCTCCGCGTAACTCCAGGTCCAGCGCGGCGATACGGAACCCTGCCCCGAGATCGCTAAACTCGCGGATGGCTGCCAGCCGACGGCGGGCAATTGGGGTTAGCGACTCGTCGGAGGGGATGAGGAGATAGGCGTAAGCGCGGCGGTTCGATCGGCCAACGCGGCCCCGAAGCTGGTAGAGCTGCGACAACCCGAAGCGATCGGCGCGATTGACGATCAGGGTGTTGGCGAGGGGTATGTCGAGCCCGTTTTCGATAATTGTCGTCGCTACCAGGACATCGAACTCGTGATGCATAAAGCGCGTCATCACCGTTTCGAGTTCCTTCTCCGACATTTGCGCGTGACCGACCCCGACTCTGGCCCTGGGACACAGCCGCCGTACCATGTCCGCCAGGGAATAGATCGACTCGACGCGGTTGTGCACCATGTAAACCTGGCCACCCCGATCGAGTTCGAAATTAATGGCATTTTCGATCACAGATGTCCGGAACTTCACCACATTCGTCTGAATTGCAAGGCGATCCCGCGGCGGAGTTTCAATAACGGACATATCCCGGAGGCCACTAAGCGACATGTTGAGGGTGCGGGGAATGGGTGTTGCCGTCATAGTCACAACGTCGACCTCCGTTCGGATCCGCTTCAATCGTTCTTTATGCGCGACACCGAAGCGCTGCTCTTCGTCAACGATCATCAGCCCGAGATCCTGAAACTTCACATCCTTGGAAAGGATCCGATGGGTGCCGATGATGATATCGACCCGGCCGGCTTCCGCCTCCGCCACGATTGTCTTCTGCTCCTTTGCGGGAACGAATCGACTTAGCATCGCGATCTTCACGGGAAATGCCGAGAACCGTTCTTTGAAAGTTTCAAAATGCTGATAACAAAGCACCGTGGTCGGAGCGAGAACCGCTACTTGCTTGCCGTCACCAACAGCCTTGAAAGCAGCGCGCATCGCGACCTCGGTCTTGCCGTAGCCGACGTCACCGCAGACAAGACGATCCATCGGGATGGAGTTCTCCATATCCCTCTTGATGTCGGCGATTGCAGAAAGCTGATCCGGGGTTTCGTCATACGGAAAAGCCTCTTCGAACTCCTTCTGCCACTCGCTATCCGCGGAGAAAGCGTAGCCCTGAGCGAGTTTCCTCTCGGCATATAGCTGCAACAGCTCCTGCGCCATATCGCGAATGGCGCGTTTGACTCTGGCCTTCCGTTGTACCCAGGACGTTCCACCAAGCTTGTCGAGTTGTGGCTTTGCCCCCTCGGTGGAGGAATACTTCTGGATCAGATCGAGCCGTTCAAGGGGAACGAAGACGCGATCTCCTCCGTGATAAAGTAGCACCATGCATTCCCTGTCGTGAACCAGGGTGATGCCGTTGTAAGTGCCGATACCGTGGTCCACATGAACAACGTAGTCCCCCGGCTTCAGATCCTGAAGATCGGAAATAAATGCCGAGAGTTTCTGCCGGCGACGATGGGTGGGCTGAGCGTGTTCGACTTCGTCAAACACGTCACTCTCTGCGTAGAGCAAGAGTGCCGCATCCGGCAGACTGAAGCCCGCCGAGAGCCGGCCTATTCCCACCAGCGGAGCGACAGGATCATCAACGACCTTTAGTGGCTGTTCCCCAAATTCCAGACGAAAAGGGATGTCGTACTCATGCAGAAAATCCCGTAACCGTTCGGCCATACCCAGCGTGCTTCCGAGAAGCACGACCTGCGTGCCGCCGGCGAAATTGGTGCGAACCTCTTCGGCGAGCTCCTTGATTCTTCCATGCCACCGCGCGCTCGGATGGGAACGAACGGGGAAAGCCACCGGATTTTCGAATTCAGCAGAGCCCAACTCCTCCAGATACAGGCTCGGGGTCTGAAGCCTGGGACGGGCAAGGTCTTCAGGCGAACAAAAAAGGCTGGCCGGAGGTAAAGCCAGGCCTCCGGCAGCCACGGTTTGTTCGTAACGATGCTGAAGGGTTTCCAGAAACTTTCTATGGTCTTCCGTAAGTATTTCGATTTCATCGAGAACAGCTACCGCTCCTTCGGCGTAGTTGAAAATCGTGGACTCCAGAGGAAAGGCGAGCGGCAGAAGAAATGTGAGACCCGGAAAGAACTCTCCACCCTCGGCAAAGATGCGCTTCTCACTGAGCTCCTTTCGAAATGCATCATCCTGCCAGTGATCGATAGCTTTCGTCGCCCACTGCCGGATCATTTCGCGGCTGACAAGAACATCCTGCATCGGAAGGATGTCGATGTGCTGAACGGGACCCCGCGAGCGTTGATCGTCAAGATCAAACTCTCGAATCGAATCTACGGTGTCGCCGAAGAACTCCATGCGCACCGGAGCACGCATCAGGGGAGAAAACACATCGACGATTCCGCCCCGAACGGAGAACTCACCGGGCCCCGCCACGGGCTCCTGTCTCAGGTAGCCGGCAGTGGTGAGATGTTCGACAAAGAGCTCCTGGGACACATCATCGCCCTTTGAAACGTGAAGGCTGTACGTGTCAAACGTCGGTGGCGCAGTCAGCCATGTCGCCGCCGCGCGAATTGAGGTCACGACAATGTCGGCCCGTTTCTGACGCAGACACCACAGTGTGGTCGCCCTCGTCTGCAGAGCTCCGGCGTGCGGCATCAATCCGGAATAGGGATCGGTCTCCAAAGCTGGAAAGGCGCAAACCTGCCCGCCGGAAGACGGATTCAAGACACGATGGAAATATTCAATGTCCGAAGCCAGTTGCGAGACGTTCTTGTCGTGAGGTGTAACGACGATTAGTGGTCGACGCAGGACTTGCCAGAGACCAGCAATAAAGAGCGCCCTCGCGCTGCCCGCGAGGCCGGAAACAACAACCTCGCTTTCACCCCGCAAAGCTTCTGAGGCGATACGACGAAAGTCCGCTGCGCTCGAGATTCGGGAAAGCGCTTCGGAAATTCGCTTTTCGGCGGGCTTAGACTGAACTTCCACGATGCAGGACGCGCTCGATGATACCCGTCGTGGATTGACCTTCCACTAAAGGGAGTGCGACGACCTTTCCTCCCCATCCTTCGACTTCTTTGCTGCCGACGATGTTGTCGACCCAGTCCGCACCCTTGACGAGAATGTCGGGCCGGATTGCAACAATGGCTTCCAGGGGCGTGTCTTCATCGAAGGTGCAAACATAGTCCACCATACGCAACGCTGAGAGTATTTCGCCCCGCTCGCTCTCCGGAAAGACAGGCCGCTTTGGCCCTTTCAGACGCCGGACGGAGCTATCGCTGTTGATCGCTACAACCAGGGCGTCTCCGAGAGCGCGCGAGCGCGCCAGCAGATCAAGGTGTCCCGGATGGAGAACATCAAAACAGCCGTTGGTGAAAACGACTTTCTTACCGGAGGATTGGAGGCGGCGGACCTCCTGTGCAATGGAGTCACGGGAATGGATCGACACGTTAGAAACCTTCAACTTTCAAGTATAGCATTGGGATTGGCGAGACCACGCCTCCATCTCCGGTCTTGACCCCTGCGCGTCCCACCTGTATAAATATTCATTACGATGAATATTTATTCGCTCGCGATTGTCGGAGTCACCGGGTATTCGGGGCGCGAGGCCGATCGAATCCTCAGAAATCACCCTTCTGTTCGAGTCACAGGACGCTTTGCCTCCAAGAGCGATGGATCCGGAATAGAAGCCTATTCCCTGGACGCCGTAAAGCGCGCAGGGCCAGATGTGGTGATGACGGCGACCGAACATGATGTCTCCCTGCGCATTGTTCCGGAACTGCTCGATGCCGGGTTGCGTGTGATCGATATGAGCGGCGCGTTCCGCATGAAAGATCCCGCGCTTTACCCAAAATGGTATGGATTCGAGCACACCTCGCCCGCTCTGCTTCAGAAGGCGGTTTACGGCTTGACGGAAATCTTCGGAGAAGAGGTAAAAGGGGCAAAACTGGTTGCGAACCCCGGCTGTTATGCAACCTCGGCCATCGTCCCGCTTGCTCCTCTTTACGCGGCCGGCGCCATCGGCAAGGACACCCTGGTTGTCGTAGACGGGAAGTCGGGCGTATCCGGAGCAGGTCGGCACCCGAAGCAGGAAACACACTTTTGCGAAGTGAACGAGAATCTTCGCGCCTATGGCGTGTTGAAACACCGTCACACACCCGAGATGCTCGCCTGCCTGCCCGGCGCCTCAATCGAAAAGTTTGTCTTTACCCCTCATTTGATCCCGATTACGCGAGGAATCCTGAGCACGATCGTGTTCCAGCCCGCCGTCGGCTATTCCGTTCGTGCCGTGCTTGGCGACAAGTACACCGACTCCAAATTCGTAAAACTATTTCCGGAAGGAAATCTTCCGGACCTCCACGGTGTGGTTAATACCAACGGTTGCCACCTCGGGGTAGCAACCTCAGGAAACACTACCGTGATCGTTTCCGCAATCGACAATCTCGTCAAGGGTGCAGCGGGGCAGGCCATCGAGAATCTCAACCTCATGCTTGGGCTTCCCGTGGAAACGGGACTCGCGCGATGAGCAACGTCACAGTTGTCAAAGTTGGCGGCGCGCTTCTTGAACAACCCGAAGCGGCTGTGGCAAGAATCACTTCACAGAAATACGACCGATTGATTGTCGTGCATGGCGGCGGTGTGCAGATTACGCGAATGCTGGAGAAGATGAACGTGAAGTCCGAGTTCATCGATGGGCTGCGCGTAACGGACGAAAAGGCGCTTGGCGCCGTTGCTGCTGCGTTATTGGGAGAGGTGCACACCGTACTCGTGTACGCGCTTCAACGGGCAGGTATTCCGGCGATCGGCATGTTTGGCGCAGTTAAAGCGGAGAAAAAGGAAGGGCCCTGGGGGTTCGTGGGAACGCGCGTAAGCGCGGATCGGAGCGTGCTCGAGCCAATCATCGCCAGTGGCAAAGTTCCGGTCATCCCAACACTTGCGGTCGGAGAGGCCGGACTGCTTAACGTCAATGGAGACGAGACGGCGGCAGGAGTCGCTCTGGCTTTGCAAGCCGAGCAGCTCGTGTTTCTCACAGACGTCGAAGGCGTGCTGGACGCCAATCGCGAAGTCATCGAGCGCGTTCCCCCTCAAGTCTCTTTGCTCGATGCTCCCTTTATCACGGGCGGGATGAAGCCTAAGCTTCGCGCCGTAGCCGCAGCGCTCGCAGGCGGTGTGTCCAATGTGCGAGTAGGACGAACTATTTTCGGGAGCGAAAGTTGAAGCTCGTGCCACTTCGGGTCACGGCCTGTCCTGCCGCAGCCACGGACGCTCATAGTTCAGCCTGAACAAGTCAACTACGGCGTCGACGTCCTGTTCCCCTTTAATGTAGTAGGTGATCCAGCCCGTCTTGGGATGCAAGTAGTGCAACGAGGCCTTGCCCGCTGCAACCAGTTGCTCGCGAATTCGCACCGGCAGCGGGAGATCCGCCAGCCGGTCTCCGTGGAGGTGGCCGATCTCACGGCGGCCGACATGGAAGAAGATCATGCCGCCCCCATAGACATCAACTCGGACGTCAGGCCATGAGCCCACTTCATGTTCAATTTTGCCTGCGATGGAGTGTCGAGCCATCTTGTTTAAAGATTGGCTGGACGGGTGAATGAGGCATTCTTGCGAGCAACGATATTTTGGGGAAGAAGATAGTCTTTCGGCAGATCCGAAAACTCCGGAGAAAATTGCGTCAGGTTGACCTCAGAAAGTTCCTTTCCCTCATTCAACGCCGCGCGCACGGCCTGCGCGACAACTTCATGGGCCTTACGGAAAGGCATACCGCGGAGGACGAGATAGTCCGCGAGGTCCGTCGCACCCATGAAGGAATCGGATGCGGCTTGCAGCATCTGCTCGCCCTTAACTTCGACTGTACGCACCGTCAGGCGAAGGACGCTCAATGTAGTTCGCACGTTTTGAAACGCAGACAGGAGCGCCTCCTTATCTTCCTGCAGGTCCTTGTTGTAGCCCGTCGGCAGTCCCTTCAAGACGGAAAGGAAGCCGGAAAGAAGACCTGCGGTCATTGCAGCCTTCGCGCGAATGAGTTCAAGCCCATCGGGATTCTTCTTCTGGGGCATCAGGCTGCTGCCGGTAGTGACCTTCTCAGAAAGTTCAAGAAACCCAAATTCCGTCGAGGAATAAAGGATCCAGTCTTCGGCGAGTCGGCTGGCATGCGCCATGGCGATGGCAGCATTCGACAGGAACTCGGCGACGAAGTCTCTGTCCGAAGTTGCGTCAAGGCTGTTGGCTGAGACCTTCAAAAATCCCAGTTCCCTCGCGATCGCGGAACGGTCCAAAGCAAAGTTCGATCCCGCGACGGCGCCCGAACCCAACGGCAGAACGTTTACACGCGTGAGAGATTGAGTGAATCGCTCGTGATCACGCTTGAACATTTCGACATACGCAAGGCAGTAGTCGCACCAGCGAATTGGCTGCGCACGACGCAAATGCGTATATGCGGGCAACAGCACGGTGGAATTGCGGGCAGCGTTTTCAATGAATGCCAGTTCCAGCGCTTCCAGGTCGGCAAGCACAAGCTCGATCGCGTCGCGCGTGAACAGCCGAAAGTCGGTTGCGACCTGATCATTGCGGCTTCGTCCGGTGTGAAGCTTGAGAGCAACGGGGCCAACTTTCTCCGTGAGCGTGGCTTCGACGAAAGTATGGATATCCTCAAACGGCATCGCTCTCACTTCATCGGGCGAGTACTGATTGAGAATGCTCTCCAGGCCGCGATCGATCGCCTGCCATTCTTCTTCTGTGAGAATTCCTGCCCCCATTAGACCCTTCGCGTGAGCGCGGCTCGCGCGCACGTCGACTTCGAGCAGGACAGCATCGACCGGAAGCGATCGATTCAGCTTTTCGAAGACTGGGTCCTGTTCCTCTTCAAACCGTCCTTGCCAAAGTTTCATATTTTTCGCGGTAAAGCCGGGATCGGACCGATGTAGGCAGTCCCAGAAGGCCGATGAATCCGTCAGCGTCATGGTAGTTGAAGTTGCCTGTCTCGAATGAAGCAACATCGGCCTGATACAAACTATGGGGTGAGACGCGGCTCTTGACGCTCAGGCCGCCTTTGTACAACGCAAGCGTGACCGATCCCGTCACAAACTCCTGCGTTTTGGTGAAAAATGCTTCGAGGGCTTCTCTAAGCGGGGTAAACCAGTGCCCGTCGTAAATGAGCTGGGCGTAGGTGATGCTCAATATGTCCTTCTGATGTCGAGTTTGGCGGTCGAGGCAGAGCGATTCGAGTTCGCGGTGGGCGGCCATGATCAGCGTTCCACCCGGGGTCTCATAGACTCCTCGCGACTTCATTCCAACCACGCGATTTTCCACGATATCGACGCGGCCGATGCCGTTGGTTCCACCGATCTCGTTAAGATCCTCAACAAGCTGGACAGGGGGAATCCGCTGACCGTTTAGACCAATGGGCACACCCTTTTCGAAATCGATGGTAATTTCGCTGTCGCCATCAGGGCACGAACGTGGATCGAGAGTCAGTTCGAAGACATCTTCCGGGGGAAACTCCACAAGATTCTCGAGAATCCCACCTTCGTGACTGACGTGCCAGAGGTTCGAATCGTTGCTGTAGGTCCTTTCGGGCTTCGTCACGGGGACATTACGTGCTTCGGCATACGCAATAGCTTCGGATCTCGAGCGGATATCCCATTCGCGCCAGGGAGCGATGACTTTAAGTTGGGGGGCGAATGCCTTGTATGTGAGTTCGAAACGCACCTGATCATTACCTTTATCGATGCAACCATGAGCCAGGGCATCGGCGCCTTCGGCCAGAGCGATTTCAACCTGTCGCTTTGCCAGAAGGGGCTGCGCAATAGCAGTACCGAGAAGATAGGAGCCTTCGTATTTCGCTCCTGACCTGACAAGTTGCCATAGATAGTCGGTGACGAATTGGTTGCGGAGGTCTTCGACGAAGACTTTAGAGGCCCCGGTCTTTAATGCTTTTTCTTCTATACCTTCGAGCTCATCCGCCTGGCCGACATATCCGACCATGGCGATGACTTCACACCCATAGTTTTCTTTGAGCCAGGGGATAATGATCGAGGTTCCCAGCCCGCCCGAATACGCGAGCACCGCCTTCTTTACTTGTTGCTTCATCATGGTTCTCCAAAACCGATATCAAAACAGCTTTTTCGGCGGGCAGTCTGTTCGCCGCCTGATGAAACACGAGAGAATAGTCCGCGTCCATGACGGCGTCCGTCACCTCAAGACCGCGATGCGCGGGGAGGCAGTGCATGAAGTAAGTATGTTTTCCCGTTTTCCTCATTAACTCATCGTTGACCTGATACGGCTTGAAGATCGCGCACCGCTCTTCAAGTTCGTCTTCCTTACCCATGCTGGCCCACACGTCCGTGTAAAGCGCGTCGACGCCCTCGACGGCATCCGGGTCCATGTACCACTCCACCTTCTCGCCTTCCGACGGACCATAGTCTTTCGGACAGATCGCGCGGAAAGAAAAACCGGCCAGTTCGCAAGCTCTCCAGAGGGAACGGGAAACGTTGTTCCAATCGCCGATATAGGCAACGGTCTTTCCGTCGTAGTCCGTCCATGCGTCTGTCAGCGTCAGAATGTCGGCCAGCGCCTGACAGGGGTGCTCCCAGTCGCTGAGCGCATTGACGACGGGAATCGAGGCAAACGATGCCAGTTCTTCCAGGTCAACGTGCCGGAAGACGCGCGCCACGATGCAATCGAGCCATAAAGAAAGATTCCGGGCCACATCGGGAACCGTCTCGCGACCACCCAACTGGCTTTCCGTGCCGCTAAGCAGGATCGGCCAGGCACCCAGCTTCCGGATCGCCACCTCAAAGGTGACGCGAGTGCGCAGCGAAGGCTTTTCAAAGATAAGCGCAATATTCCGGCCGCTCAGGGGCTGGCTGGTGTCTGCACGCTGCATGGCAGCGGAAGAGAGAAGATACGCAAATTCTTCAACGGACAGCTGCGACATTGCGAGAAAGTCTGAATACTTATTCATAGCGTTGAATAAGTATGCGGTGCGGCCTGGCAGGGGTCAAATCCTTTTTTGCTATAATCCGCCACGATCTCGAGAGCGAAGTCATGAAGAAGGTTCGTCAAAAGGCCATAGTCGATCTGGTTCGGGGCCAGGAAATTGCCAGCCAGGAGGAACTGCTGGAGGGCTTGCACGCACG
>Ga0157379_10000295_pt1 | contig 39515 bp, 31 predicted proteins | sample S25metaG_FD_121802 | JGI IMG/M metagenome (GOLD analysis project Ga0157379, IMG submission 121802) | Switchgrass rhizosphere microbial communities from Kellogg Biological Station, Michigan, USA - S2-5 metaG | ecosystem: Host-associated > Plants > Roots > Rhizosphere > Soil | place: USA... | reverse complement strand
TACCTGGGCAAGCTGTACGAGGACACGGGACGCCCCGACAAGGCGGAGCAGATCTACGTGGAGGGTGTGCGCCGCTTCCCGACGCAGCCCGAGTACCACTATCACCTGGGGATCCTCTACTACCAGACCGGCCGGGTGGATCCGGGCATTGCAGAGCTCAGGCGCGCGGCCGAGCTGAATCAGCAGTACTTCGATTGGTTCAGCGCGCTCTTCACCGCACTCTGGCAGACGGGCCGGCGCGCCGAGGCGGTCGACGTGCTCCGCACCTGGGCGCGCGCGCATCCCGAGGACGCGCAGGGGGCGGGCTACCTGAAGGTCTACGAGGAATCACTCCGCGTGCTGGGCTCCGGTCCCCCGGCGCGCGTGACGCCGGGGCGCGGATGACGGGGCCCGTGCTGGTCACCGGGGCCGCCGGCTTCATCGGCTCCACGCTCAGCGAGAGGCTGCTCGCCTCCGGAGCGGACGTGATCGGCGTCGACTCGTTCACCGACAACTATGCCCCCTACATCAAGCGGATGAACATCTCGCGCCTCACGGCGAACCCTCGCTTCCGGCTGGTCGAGGTCGATCTCCGGACCGCGGCCATCGACCCGCTGCTCGACGGCGTGGATGGCGTCGTGCACCTTGCGGCGCTTCCGGGCGTCCGCGCGAGCTGGGGGGAGCCGTTCCGCGCGTACGCCGAGCACAACGTGGTCGCGACGCAGCGCCTCCTCGAAGCGGTTCGCCGCCATCCCGTCCGGCGGCTGGTGGCGGCGTCGAGCTCGTCCATCTATGGGCTCCCGACGCGATTTCCGACGCCCGAAGACGAGGCGCCCCGGCCGGTCTCGCCGTACGGCGTGACGAAGCTCGCGGGGGAAGCGCTGTTCCATGCGTACTGGGCCAGCTACCGCCTGCCGCTCGTGGGGCTCCGGTACTTCACGGTCTACGGCCCGCGGCAGAGGCCCGACATGGGCATCCACGCTTTCTTCGAGGCGGCCAAGAGCGGCACGCCCGTGAAGGTCTACGGCACGGGGGACCAGACCCGGGACTTCACATTCGTCGACGACGCCGTGGCCGCGACGATCTCCGCGCTCACGCAGCCCGCCGTGCCGGGGCTGACGTACAATGTCGGCGGCGGCCATCGCGTGTCGCTCAACGACCTGCTCGCGCGCATCGAGCTCGTGACGGGGCGTCCGCTCGAGCGGAGGCTCGTCGCGGCACCGCCGGGCGATCCGCCCGATACGTCGGCCGACTGCTCGCGCGCGCGACGGGACCTGGGGTACGAGCCCAAAACCGAGCTGACGGAGGGACTCAGGCGCCAATGGGAGTGGCAGCGGAGGTCGTGACCGCGGCGACGCGGGGCGAGCCCGGACGGGAGCTCGATCTTACCGTGCTGGTTCCCGTTCTGAACGAGGCTCCGAACATGGAGCCTCTCATCCGGAAGCTGGTCCAGGATCTCGCGCCGCTCCATCTCTCGTACGAGATCCTGGTGCTCGACGACGGATCGAGCGACGGCACGTTCGACGAGGTGCGCCGGCTGCGCGCGTCCACACCCGGACTCCGCGGCATCCGCTTCCGGAGGAACTTCGGCAAGTCGGCGGCGCTCTCGGTGGGTTTCGCGGAGGCCCGCGGTCGAGCGGTCGTGACCATGGACGGCGATCTCCAGGACGATTCGGCGGAGATCCCGCGCCTTCTCGCAGCGCTCGACGAGGGCTACGACCTCGTGTCGGGGTGGAAGCAGAATCGCCGCGACCCCATCATGAAGACGGTCCCGTCCAAGCTCTTCAACGCCGTCACGGCCGCGGTGAGCGGCGTGTCGCTCCACGACATGAACTGCGGGCTCAAGGCGTACCGTCAGGAAGTGGTGCGCTCGGTCAAGCTCCGCGGCGAGCTCCACCGGTTCATCCCGGTGCTCGCGCACAATCAGGGATTCAAGGTGGGCGAGATTCGCACGGTCCACCACCCGCGACTCCACGGCACGTCCAAGTTCGGCATGTCGCGCTTCCTGAACGGATTCCTGGACCTGATGGCCGTCCAGTTCATGGCCACGAGCAGCACGCGGCCGCTCCATCTCTTCGGACGCATCGGCGTCACGTTCGCGCTCGTCGGCGGCCTCGTGACGATCGCGACCGTGTGGCCCTGGTTCCTCGGTCATGGACTCCACGTGCGCCCCGCGCTCCTCTTCGGCCTCGTCCTCGTCATCATGGGCATCCAGTTCCTCTCGCTCGGCTTCCTCGGCGAGCTGATCGCCGGGACGAGGGCGGAGGAGCCGCGGTATGAGATTCGGGAGTCGTTCTAGCGACGCGTGCGAAGCACGCGTCGGAACGCATTCCCCGGCGCGTGCGAACGCCTCGGATGGCATGAGATGAAGGTTGCCCTCCTAGGCCCGACCTACCCCCACCGAGGCGGCATCGCTCACTACACCACGCTCCTGGCCCGCGCCTTCGCGCGCGATCACGAAACCCACTTCATCTCCTTCAGCCGCCTCTACCCATCGTTGTTCTTCCCCGGCACGACGCAATTCGACGCAAGCGGTGAAACGATCGAACCTCCGGTGAAGCCCGAGGCGCTCCTCGACAGCGTGAACCCCATCACCTGGTACGCCGCGGGCGACCGCCTACGCGCCCTGACGCCCGACCTCCTCGTGGTCCCGTGGTGGCATCCCTTCTTCGGGCCGTCCCTCGGAACGGCCGCACGCCGCGCGCGCCGCGGCCCGCGGCCGAGGAGGATCTTTCTCTGTCACAACGTGGAGCCGCATGAGGCGACGCCGCTGGATCACGCGCTCGCCTCCTACGGACTCGGCGCGGCGGACGGCTTCCTCGTCCACGCGCGCGCCGAGGCGGCGCGCCTCGAGCCGCGCGCGCACGGACGTCCCATCCGCGTGCACCCGCATCCGTCGTACGAGATCTTCCACCGCGGCGCTCCGTCGCGCGGCGAAGCGCGCGCGCGGATCGGTGCGAGCGGGCGCGTGCTCCTTTTCTTCGGGTACGTGCGTCCCTACAAGGGCCTTGCCGATCTTCTGGAAGCGCTCCGCCGCGCGCGCCCGGATTCATGGGACCGGCTCTTCCTCGTGGGGGAGTTCTACGAGCCGCGCGACCGGTACGCGGCGTGGCTCGACGATCCCGCGCTTCGCGCGAAGATCACCGTCGTGGATCGCTACGTGCCGAACGAAGAGGTGCGAACGTACATGGCCGCGGCCGATCTCGTCGTGCTCCCGTACCGGTCCGCGACCGGCTCAGGCATCGCTCAGGTGGCGTTCGGGGCCGGCGTACCGGTGATCGCCACCCGCACGGGCGGGCTCGAGGACGTGGTCGAGGACGGCGTGTCCGGACTCCTCGTCGCCCCCGAGTCGCCCGAGGATCTGGCCCGCGCCATCGAGCGCTTTGCGGACGAGGATCTCGGCCCGAGGCTCCGCGACGGCGTGGAGCGCGCCCGCGCCCGGTTCAGCTGGGAGTCGCTCGTGGACGCGCTCGTGAGCCTGGCCGGAGCGTGCTCTTGAGCGCCGTCTGGGCCGTGGTCCTCGCCTTCAACGAGTGGGAGGCGACGCGCGAGTGCCTGACCTCGCTCCGCGCTCTCGATCCCGCGCCCGGCCACACGCTCCTCGTCGACAACGGATCGAGCGATGGGACGCCGGACCAGGCGCGCGCCGCGTTTCCCGAGGTCGAGGTGCTCGCGCTCGGCGAGAACCGGCTCTTTGCCGGTGGCGTGAACGCGGGGCTCAGGCGCGCGCTCGAGGCGGGGGCGGCCTCGGTGCTCCTCCTCAACAACGACGTGGTGCTCGAGCGGCAAGCGCTCCGCCATCTCGCGGCCGCGCTCGAGGCCGATCCCAAGCGCGGCGCGGTCAGCCCGAAGCTCTACTTCTGGGATCCGCCCGACCGCATATGGTTCGCGGGAGGCGTCGTGACGAAAGGATTCGGTCTGATCCGCCATCGCGGCGTCCACCAGAAGGACGACGCGTTCCGGGACGGCCCGCGGGCGGTCGACTACGTCTCCGGGGCCGCGGTGCTCCTCTCGCGGCGCGCGCTCGAGACCGTGGGACTCCTCGATCCCGACTACGTGATCTACGTCGAGGACGTGGACTGGTCGGCGCGCGCACGGAAGGCGGGATTCACGCTCTGGTACGAGCCCCAGGCGCGAGGCTGGCATCACGTCTCGCGATCGAGCGGCGGCGGCAGGCTCACACCGCTCAAGGCCTACTACCGCCTGCGGAGCGGAGCGCTCTACCTCACGCGCCACGCGCCCGCTTGGGAGCGGCCGCTCGCGTGGATGGCGTACGGGCTCTGGACGTCGTATCTGGTCGGGCGCGCGATGGCGGTGCCCGACGTCGCGTCCACCAAGGCGCTCATCCAGGGATACACCGACTTCACGACGATTCTGTTCGGAGGCCGAGCGCCCGATCGTAGGCTCGAAGAATTCGCTCCGCAAACGCGTCCGGGTTGAATCGAGCGGCGCGAGCGTTGCCCCGCTCGCCGAAGGCCGCGCGCTCCTCCGGGGTCAGCCCGGCCGCGCGGGCGAGCGCCTTCGACAGCGCCCCCGCGTCTCCCGCGGGGAACGTCAGTCCCGCGTCCCCGAGCACCTCGGGGATCGATCCTGCGTCGCTCGCCAAGACGGGCACTCCCGAGGCCATGGCCATGAGGAGGGGGAGCCCGAACCCCTCGTAGCGGCTCGGATAGAGAAAGAGCGCCGCTCCCGCGAAGAGCGACGGCAGATCCCGATCGTCCACGTAGCCCGGAAAGCGCGCGCGCACGCCGAGCCGATCCGCCTCCGCGCGAAGCGCGTGCCCGGTCGCGTTCAGGCCGCCCGCCAGGATGAGGTCCGGCGCGCGCGACGGATCGGGGAAGGCGAGCGCCATGGCCTCGAGCAGGGTCGCGACCCCCTTGCGCGGATCGAAGCCCCCCAGGTAGAGCCAATAGGCGCGCCCGTCGTTCCACTCCGCGCGGGACTCCGACGCGGCCTCCGGCGGGAGCGGCCGGAACCAGCGGGGAAGGGAGATCGGAACGGCTTCGGTCTTCGCGGCCGTTTCGGGAAGAACGCGAACCAGGTCCTTGCGGCTCGCTTCGCTGTCCGTCATGACAAGGGCCGCGGCTTTCGTGGACGCTCGGAGCGCGCGACGATAGAGCCAGCGATGGAGCGGCGCGGGGCTGGGCCATGGGACGAGGTGCGGCAAGAGCCACGGGATCACGTCGTGTACCGTGAGAACCGAGGGGAAGGGGAGTCCGCCGGGCACGCCATGATTCCAGGTCGCGTGGAAGAGATCGGGAGCGGGATCGATCGCGCGCAGAGCGCGCGGTAGCGCGCTCGATTCCCAGCGGATGCGTCCCCCCGCGGCGCCGGTCGCGACGACGGGGACGGATTCGGGAAGGCGGCCCTCCGGAACGGGCCGGTCCGTGACGGCGACAAACTCCACGCCGCGCGCCCCCAGCTCGTGGAGGAGCGTGGTCACGACGAGGCCCACCCCGGTCACTTCCGCGAGGGCCAGAGGCCTCACGTCGATCGCCACACGGATCTCGCGCGCCACGGCGGCACGCTACGGGACCGGGCTCGCCCGGGTCAATGCCCCTCCGCCTGGCGCGGACACGCGCATCCTCCGGCTTGACTGGGCCTTGCGCCCGCACGTAGGCTACTCCGGTGCACAACCACGGAGGCTCACGTGCGTCCCTTGTGGGACGTCGTCTGGCTGAGTGACATTCCGTGGGCCGGCCTCTGGCAACGCCCTCAGCAGCTCGCCACGCGATTCCCCGAGGGCGCGCGCATCCTCTTCGTGGAGCCCTGGACGCTCGGACATGAAGCCGCGATCCGGCCGGCGCCGGTTGCGGAGCGAATCCAGCGCGTCTCGTTTCCGTTCCTGCCGCTCCACGCTCGCTCGCTTCGCTTGAGGCGGCTCGCGTACCGGCTGGGCGGCTCGGGCGCCGCGACCGCGTCGCTCGCCGCGTTGCAGCGGGCGTGGATCGGAACGCTGGGAGGCTTCTTCAGGCCCCACGCGAAACGGCTGACCCTGGTGGAGAACTTCATGGCCTATCCGACGCTTCGCTCGTGGCGTCCCGATCGCATCGTCTACGACATGATCGACGCGCCGCTCCATTTCGCTCCGGTGCCGCCGCGCCTCGTTCCCGCGTGGGAGACGCTCCTTCGCGAAGCGGATCGCGTCGTGGTCACGTCGGGACCGCTCGAGTCGCTCGCGCGCCACGGCGGCTCGACGCGCATCGCGCTCGTCGGCAACGGCGTCGAGGCGCGCCGCTTCGCCGAAGCCGAGCCCGCGTCCCTGCCCGGGAACGCAGGCAGCCCGGTGCTCGGCTACGTCGGCTCGCTCCACGCATGGTTCGACGTTCCGCTCGTGGGCGCGCTCGCCCGCCGCATGCCCGAGACCCGCGTCGTCCTCGTCGGCCCCGCGCACCCGGACACGAGAAACGCGATCGAGCGCGAGGCGGCCACGGCCCCCAATCTCCACTGGATCGGGCCCAAGCCGTACCGCGAGATCCCGTCCATCGTCGCCGCGTTTCGCGTCGGTCTGATCCCGTTCCGGCGGACGCCGCTCACCGAAGCCGTGAATCCGGTGAAGCTCTACGAGTACGCGGCCGCGGGCGTGCCCTGTGTCACCACGCGATTCAGTGACGAGGTCGATTCCTGGCGGCGCGCGGCGAGGGTCGCGGACACGGAGGACGGCTTCGTCGAAGCGGTGCGGGGGGAGCTCCTGCGCGAGCCCGACCGCGCGGCGCTTCGCGCCTTCGCCGAGGAGCACGATTGGGACGCGATCGCTTCGCGCTTCACTCGGGTCGTGCTGGAGGACGCGGCGTGAGCACTCCGGGCAAGAAGAAACCGACAGGACGTCCCGCCGCGGGGCGCGGGACTGCGGCCGGACGCGCCGCGCTTCGTTCCGCCGAGAGCCCCGACCTCAAGGCGCTCTGGGCGTACGCGATCCTCGCGGGGCTCGTGCTCCTCTTCTTCTATCCGATCACCTTCGGCAAGGTCTTCGTCTCGCCCGACTCGGTCGCACCCGCCGGTTTCTCCAAGATCGCGGCGCAGGCGCTCCAGACGCGGCATTACTTCCCGCTCTGGAACCCGTACACCTTCCTGGGGATGCCGAGCTTCGGAAGCCTCATGTTCGTCCCGGGCGCCTATCCGCCCGATCCGATCTTCGGCTTCCTGAACACCAAGCTCGGATTCCCCGATCTCACCTGGCTCCTGGCGCACTATCTCCTGCTCGGATTCTCGATGTACGCGCTCCTGCGCGGTTTCGGGACATCGCGCGGGTCCTCGATCCTCGGCGCGCTCACGCTCGCCTTGACGCCCAACCTCGTCGCGGTGGGGGCGTTCGGTCACGGGAGCCAGATCATGACGGCGGCGTACCTGCCGCTTCTCATCCTTCTCTACGACCGGTTCGCCCGGCGAGGATCGTGGCTCGCGCTCTCCGGTTTCGCGATCGCGGCCGCGTTCCAGCTCCTGCGCGGTCACGTGCAGATCGTCTTCTACTCGTGGCTCGCGCTCGGTCTCTACGCGCTCTTCCTCGCGGTCGACGCGTTCCGGTCGGGACGCAAGGGCGAAGGGGTGCGCGCGATCGCCGGGCTCGCGGGGGGCCTCGCGCTCGCGTTCGGGCTGAGCGCCTTCCTCTACCTGCCGGTGCACGAGTATTCGAAGCTCTCGACGCGCGGCGGCGGCGAGGGAGGCGGCGCCGGGCTCACGTACGCGACCTCGTGGTCCTTCTCGCCGAACGAGATCCTCACGTTCATCCTGCCCGGCTTCTTCGGCTTCGGCGGCGCGACCTACTGGGGAACGATGCCGTTCACCGACTACCCGAACTACATGGGGATCGTGACACTCGTCCTCGCGATCTACGGGGCGGCGAGCACGCGGGGCCGGACGCGCACGTACCTGATCGTGCTCGCGGTGGTCGCGCTCCTCATGTCGTTTGGCAAGCACTTCCAGCCGCTCTACGCGCTCCTCTACTACCATCTCCCGTTCTTCAACAAGTTCCGGGTGCCGGTGATGATCCTGGTTCTCGTTCAGTTCGCCGTGGCCGCGCTCGCCGCGCTCGGTCTCGACCGGGCGCTCACGCCGGAGCGCTCGCAGGGGAAGGATCCGGGAAGCCCCTGGATGCGAGGCGCGCTTCTCTCGCTCGCGGGAGGGTTCGGCCTCCTCGTCGCGCTGAACGCGCTCGGGCCCACGTACCGGGAAGCCGCGATGCGCTCGCGCCAGGGCTTTGACGAAGCGCGCGCCCGGGCGGCCCTCGACATGGCGTCGACCGACGCGCTGAAAGCGGGCCTCTTCCTCGCGGCCGCTCTCTTCGTGATCGGGCTCGCGCGCCGGGGGAGGCTCACGCGCGCGGCGGCGTCGCTGCTCGTCGTGCTGATCGTGGTCGTGGACCTCTGGCCGGTCGACCGCAAGATCATCGATCCCCAGGTCGGAACTCCGGTCGAGTACGACGCGAACTTCAAGGCGACGCCGGAGATCACGTTCCTGCGCTCGGACACGACGCAGTTCCGCGTGTTCCCGCTGCAGTGGAACGACAGCCGCCTCGTCGCGTTCGGCATCGCGTCGGTGCTCGGCTATCACCCCGCGAAGCCGTACCTCTATCAGGCGTTCGTGGACACGGCGGGCATCCAATCCTTCGGGACGCTCGAGATGCTGAACGTGAAGTACGTTCTCGCGGACGGCTACTTCCCGCCCGAAACGAAGGACGCGGCGGCGCTCCGTCATGACGGCGAGGTCAAGGTCTACGAGATCCTGCACACGATGCCGCGCGCGTCGGTGATTCACGCGGTGCGGCCGGTGCGGGACGACGGCGTCGCGCTCGCCACGATGCGCACCGGCGGATTCAACCCGCACCAGGAGATCCTCTGGAGCCTCCCGGCAGCGCCCCCGGCCGTGGGCACTCCCTCGACGCCCGATTCCGTGCGCACGCTTCGCTACGATTTCAACGACATCGAGTACTTCGTCTCGACGACCGCCCCCGGCATCTTCCTCACGATCGAGCAGTACGACCCCGACTGGAAGGCGTTCGTCGACGGCAAGGCGGTGCCGATCGAGCGCGTGAATTACTTCATGCGAGGCGTGCCGCTGACGCCCGGGGTGCACCGCGTGCGCTACCAGTACGAGCCGAAGGCGCTCGCCGAAGGGATCCGGATCTCGATCGCCTCGGCGATCGTCGCGGTCCTGATCGGGCTCTGGGGCGTGAAGCAGCTGCTCGACGATCGCCGGCGCCGCGCGTCCACCACGCCGGTTCCGCCCCCCGCCACCGAGGGCGCCGCGGGATGAAGGCGCTCATCATCGTCCCGACCTACAACGAGCGGGAGAATCTCGAGGAGCTGGTGCGCCGGATCTTCGACAAGCAACTCCCGATCGAGGTCCTGATCGTGGACGACAACTCCCCCGACGGCACGGGCGCGCTCGCCGACGAGATGGCGGCGCGCGATCCGCGGGTCCATGTGATGCACCGCGCGGGGAAGATGGGGCTCGGGTCCGCCTATGTCGCCGGCTTCAAGTGGGCCCTCGCGCGGGACTACGAAGCGGTCTTCGAGATGGACGCCGACTTCAGCCACAGCCCGGACAGCCTGGTGGATTTCCTCCGGGAGTTGGAGCACGCCGACCTGGTGCTGGGCTCCCGCTACCTCCACGGGGTGACCGTGGTGAACTGGCCCCTGTCCCGGCTCATCCTCTCCTATACGGCCAATCTCTATAGCCGGGTCATCACCGGGATGCCGGTGAAGGACCTCACCGGGGGGTTCAAGTGTTTCCGTAGGCAGGTACTCGAGGCCATCGACCTGGACCGGGTCCGGTCCGACGGATACGCTTTCCAGATCGAGATCAACTTCAAGGCTTGGAGGAAGGGATTCCGGATCCAGGAGATTCCCATCCTGTTCGTCGACCGCCGCGCCGGCGTGTCGAAGATGTCCCGCCGGATCGTCCGCGAGGCCGCCTGGATGGTCTGGCGACTGCGCCTCCTGGACCTCCTCGGCGCGCTCTAGCGGGAGGGGTCCTGGGCCTCTCGCTCGTCGTCGTCCACTACAACACCCGCGAGCACCTGGAGCGCCTCTTTCAGTCCCTGCGGGAGGCACGTCCCGCACCGCTGCGGGAGATCGTGGTCGTGAACAATTCCGGGGAGCCGCTCGACGACCTCGCGCGCGCGTCCGGGTATCCGACCCGGGTCCTCACGCCGGGCTCCAATCTCGGGTACGCGCGCGGCGTGAACGAGGGGATCCGGGCCGCGTCCGAGGAGAACGTGCTCCTCCTCAATCCGGACGTCCGCGTGCTGCCGGGCTCGGTGGAGGCGCTCGAGCGCGCGGCGGCGGAGCATCCCCGCGCGGGGATCCTGGCGCCCAAGCTCCTCGAGTCGGACGGATCGCTCCAGCTCTCGGCGCGGCGGTTCTACACGTGGCGGACGCTCCTCTACCGCCGCATGCCGCTCCCCGGCGTCGCCGCGCGGAGCCGCGAGGTGCGGGAGCACATGATGGAGGACTGGGACCACTTGGACACCCGCGCGGTCGACTGGGTGCTGGGGGCCGCGATGTACGTGAGGCGGAGCGCCATGCGCGACGTGGGCCTCATGGACGAGCGGTACTTCCTCTATTTCGAGGACGTCGACTGGTGCCAGCGGATGTGGCGCCACGGTTACGAAGTGGTCTACTGTGCGGATGCGCGGATGGTGCACGAGTACGAGCGCGCGAGCGCCCAGATGCGACCGCGCTCGGTCCGGGCCCACGCGGCCGGACTCCTTCGATTCACGGAAAAGTGGAGCGCGATTCTCTACGCCATGAGCCAGCATCGACGCCGGACGATCCAGGTGGTGACGCTCGCGATGGACGCCCTCGCGGCCGTGGTCGCGTGCGCCGCCGCGTACGCGATCCGCAGCGCGCTCGATCCCTGGTTCGACCGCCCGGTGTTCCCGGCGGAGAGCTACGCGGGACTCCTCTACTTCACGGTGGGCGTCACGATCGCCGCGCTCGCGATGAACGGCCTCTACCGGCGGACCGATTTCACGGACCGCATCGAGCGCGCGTTCCTGGTGGGCAAGTCGGTGGTCCAGGCGGTGCTCCTCCTCATGGCCGCGACCTTCCTCTTCCAGATGCCGCGCTACTCCCGCTTCCTCGTGCTGCTCGTCGGGCCACTCCTCTTCCTCTTCCTCTACGTCGCGCGCGGAGCGCTCGCGAGCGTGGCGGCCGGCGCGCGGAAGCAAGGGTTCGCGTTTCGCCGCGTGCTCCTCCTCGGCTCGGGCGCCGAGGCGGAGCAGGCGCGCGCCGCGCTCGAGGGCTCCCGCCGCGAAGGATTCGAGCCGCTCCACGCGCGCGCCTCGTCGAGCCCGGACGAGCCGCCCGAGGCCGCGGCCGCGCGGATCCGCTCGCTGGTCGAAGGGGAGCGCGTGCAGATCGTCTGCCTCGTCCCGGAGCCGGACGAGGTGCCGTACCTCCTCGCGATGGGGTCCGCGCTCCGCGACTCGGGCGCCGCGCTCTGGTGGGCCGGCTCCGTCGCGCATCTCGCGGCCGCGGCGGGGGAGTCGCGCCGTCTCGGGCCGCTCGACGCGGTTCTGCTCCACGCCCCGAGCCGCGGGCTCTCGCTCCGCGCAAGGAAGCGCGCGAGCGATCTCTTGCTCTCGTTTCTCATCGCCCCCTGGCGCTGGGGCCGCATCCGCTCCTATCTCGCGGAGCGCGGGGACGGCCTCGCTGCCGGCGAGGCATGGCGCCAGGTGGTGACCGGCGCCCGGAGCTGGGTGGGACGGAGCCCGTACGAAGCGGATCGCTGGACCGGGGTGCCGCCCTGGGCGCGGCTCGCGCTCGAATCGCTCCGCCCGGGGGTGGTGTCGCCCGCCAACGGCGCGGGCTCGGACCGGCGCGCGCGTCTCGAGTCGGAGCTCGCCTACCTCACGCGCTTCTCGATCGCGGAAGATTTGCGCGTGTTCCTCCGCGCCACGGAGCGAAAGCGGTGATCTCGTCCGCGCGCCGAGCATCGGTGCTCCTCGTTGGATGGCTTCTCGCCTCCCCCGCCGTCGGGCGTGCCGCGACGAGCGTGTTCATCACCAACCACGTCCACTCCGACCAGGTCAGTGCGCTGACCATGTGGCAGGGAAACGTGGTGGCGGCGACGCTCGGAGGGCTCGTCATGGTGGACCCCGCGACGCGCGAGCGCACGAAGCTCCTCGCGTCGCCCGGAGGATTGCCGTCGAACAGCGTGCTCGCCGTCGCGGTCGGGCCGAGCGGGATCCTCTGGGCGGGAACGGCCGACAAGGGTCTGGCACGGCTCGTCCCGGGCGGAGGATTCAAGCGCACCCTGACCAGCTTCGACGGGCTTCCCAGCGATCACGTGCAGTCGCTCTACGTGCACGGCGACAGCATCTGGGTGGGGACGAGCGGTGGCGTGGCGCTCTTCACCGAGAGCGCGTCGGGCCAGACGACGCTCCGGCGGAGCGACTCGCAGGCGAGCACCGGGGGCGGCCTCGTGTCGGACGACATCCTCGCCTTTCAGCAAGTGGCGGACACGCTCTGGGTGGGGACGTCCGGGGGACTCTCGACGTTCACGAGCGGTGTGTGGCAGAACCGCGCGTCGACGCTCGCGGTTGCGGTGCGCGGATGGGCGCTGCACCAGGACACGCTCTGGGCGGCCACCGCGGCGGGCCCCCGCCGGTACGCGGGAGGTGCGTTCACCACCGTCGCGGCCGGGCACACCGGGGCGAGCCTCGCGCTCTTCTCGGATCTCGTCCGGCTCCTCTCGGGAAGCTCCGTGCAGGGCGCTTATCGCTACACCGGAGGTGGGTGGTCCGCCTTCGGATCGATCTCGAGCGGAGTGCGCCTTTCCTCATTCGTGACGGCACCGGACGGAAGCCTGTGGGCCGGCTCCGATCGAGGCATCGCGCGCTATGAAGAAGGGACCGACTCCTGGACCCTCTACAAGACCAACGGCCCCGCGGTGAACGGCGTGGAGCGCGCGCTCGTGGACTCGCGCGGCGCTTGGTTCGCGACCGGCAACAACGTGCCCCCCGGCGGCAGTCTCGGAAACGTTCTCCATTACGACGGCACGAGCTGGTCGCTTCTCGCCCCGTCGACCACGGGCAACGCGCTCCAGTCCACGAGCGTGTTCGGACTCGCGGAAGACCCAGAGGGGGCGATCTGGATGGGGCACTGCTGCAGCGCCACCGACCCGCTGCCGCGGACGGACCGCTATCAGCCCGGCACCGACGCATGGACCGCGCTCGGCACGACCAACATCTTCGTCCTCACGCGCGGCCCGGATGGGCTCATGTACGCGGGGAGCGCGGAGCTGGCGAACGGCATCTACGTCTACGATCCCACCGTGCCCGCGGTCGTCGACTCGCTGACCCCGCTCAACACTCAAGGCTCGGCCGTCGGAGCCGGGCTCGCGAGCAACAATCTGCGCGGGATCTCGTTCGACACGTCGGGGCGCGGGTGGATCGCGCACGCGGCGGCCGGCCTCGACATCTGGGACGGGCGCGGCACGCTCACGGATCATTCGGACGATGTCTGGAAGCATCTCGCCACGGGATTTCCCTCCCTGCAGACGACCGCGGTCGAGACCGACGGCGCGTCCTCCGGCTGGGTGGGAACCGTGGCTGGGGTGGTCCGGATCGTGAACGACGTCATCGTTCCGGGGACGACCGTGGCCATCAACGCGGCACTTCCGTCTCCGGCGGTTCACGATCTCGAGCTCGACTCCGAGGGAAATCTCTGGGTTGCGACGACGGCGGGGCTCGCCCGCGTGGCCGAGGGCTCGACCTTCGTGGAGCACTGGGGAACCGCGGAAGGGCTCGCTGGAGACGACGTGCGGGCGCTCGCGTGGGACGCGGCCCACCGCACGCTCTGGGTGGGCACGACGTCCGGCATCTCGGAGGTGGTGGTGCCCCAGGCGGGCGCGACGACGTTCACGTCGAAGAGCTACGTCTATCCCAGCCCCATCGGCCCGCAAACCACGGCGCTCCGGATCGGCGGGATCACGGGGGAAGTGACGGGGGAGATACGGGACGTGACCGGGGCGATCATCCAGCGGTTCCGCTGCGATCCCGCGCACGACGTGGTTTGGAATCTCCTCCTCGCCGACGGCGCGCGAGCCCGGTCGGGCGTCTTCGTGGTGGTGCTTCGAGATCGCGACGAGCATCGGATGCTGCGCGTGGCGGTGGTGCGATGAAGGCGGACGCGCTTCCGGCGGAGATCATGACGCCCGATCCCGCGGCCTGGGACGATCTCGTTCTCGCGTCGTCGGGCGGCAGTGTGTTCCACACCGCGGCGTGGGCTCGGCTCTGGACCGGCCTCGCGTCCTCGACGAGGTGGGAGGCGGCAGTCCTCGAGGAGGGAGGCCGGTACGTGGCCGCGCTCGGCTGGATCGTCCGCCGCCACGGGTGGTTCGAATCGCTCGACGCGATGCCGTACGCCACGTACGGGGGTCCGATCGTGCGCGAAGGGCACCCGGATCCCGGCCAGGCACGCCACGCGCTCCTCGAGACCTTCCTCGCGCGCGCGTCGCGCCGGCGCGTGCTGCGCGCGCAGCTCACGTGGTACGGCGGCCGGCCCGAGGATTTCCCCGACGGCTCGTCCCCCGAGGAAGCGAGCACGCACGTGCTCGGGCTGGAGAGCGATTACGAGCGGGTCGCCGATCGCTTCTCTCCGTCCACGCGGAGGCTCGTGCGCCAGTCCGACGAGAGCGGCCTCTCGATCCGAGCGGCCGAGTCCGCGGAGGACGTCGCGACATTCATCGCGATCGCCGAGGAGACGGTGGTCCGGCGCGGTGGAAAACCGAAGCCGCGAGCCCTCTACGAGCGGATCCAGGGCGACCTGGTTCCGGCCGGCCTCGCGCGCTACCACCTGGTCGAGCACGAGGGCAAGGCTGTCGCGGGGAGCCTCCATCTGTTCCACCAAGGCGTGGCGACGAGCTGGCTCCCGGTGTCGCTGGAGTCGTCGTGGCCGCTGCGGCCGAACAACTTTCTCGTGGCGAGCCTCCTCGAGACGCTCTGCCAGGCGGGATATGCGGAGTACAACTTCGGCGCCTCGCCGTCCGACGCGGCGGGCCTGATCCGCTTCAAGGAGGGATGGGGCGCGCGGCCGCGTCCCGTCTGGACGTTGACGCGGCGGAGCGCCCTCCACCGTCGGCTCCGTCCGTAGTGCGCATTCTCCTCCTCGCGCACGCCCCGTCCACCCACACCGCCCTCTGGGCTCGCGCGCTCGCGGCGCGTGGACACGCGATCCGTCTCTTGTCGGCGGAGCCGGGCGCGCCTGGTCCGGTGTCCACGCGCGTGGTGGGAACGAGCGTGCCGCTTCAGGCGCTTCGCTACGCGAGCGCGCGCGGAGCGGTGCGCGAGGAGATCCAGCGCTTCAAGCCCGACGTCACCGTGGCTCACTTCCTTCCCAACTACGGCTTCCTCGCCGCCCTCGCGGGCGCGCGCCCCTGGATGCTCGTCTGCTGGGGGTCCGACCTCCTCGTGAACGCCTGGAAGACGCCGCTCCATCGCGCGCGAGCGCGATGGACGCTCCGGAAGGCGGATCGAATCCACGTGGACGCGGCCAACCTGGCGCGCGCGGCGGAGGAGCTGGGCGCGCCGCGCGATCGAATCTGGACCCGCGCGTGGGGCGTCGACGTTCCGTCGCTCGCTCCGTCCGAGACGTGGAGCGCGCGGCGCGAGCGGAGCCCCGCGCTCCGGATCCTCTGGACGCGGCAGCTCGAGGATCTCTACGACCCCGAGACGTTCATCCGCGCGCTCGGCGCGCTCGGACGGCGCGGCGTGCCGTTCGAGGCGACCATCGCGGGATCGGGGCCGCTTCGCATGGGGCTCGAGCGGCTGGCCAAGCGGGAGAAGGTCGCCGACCGCATCGCCTGGACCGGCTGGGTCGACCGTCCCCGGATCACCGCGCTCTATCGAAGCCATCATGCGTACGTGTCGCTCTCGCGCTCCGATTCCACGTCGCAGTCGCTCCTCGAGGCGATGGCGGCGGGGCTCGTGCCGGTCGTCACCGACATCGATGGGAATCTCGAGTGGGTGCGCCACCGGCGCGAGGGGCTGCTCGTTCCCACAGGCGATGAAGAGGCGGTCGCCGCGGCGCTGGCCGAGGTGGCGAAGGACGCCGCGTCCGCGGAGGCGATGTCGGAGCGCTCGGCCACGGTCGCGCGCGAGCGGGGGAATCTCGCCGACACGGTGGACCTGATCGAGCGGCAGCTCAGCGAGCTGGCCGGCGCTCCGGCCGCTCGGGCGGTCTCGTGAAACGGCTCCTCGCGATCGCCTACTTCTTCCCACCGCTCGGCGGCGGAGGCTGTCAGCGGACGCTCAAGCTCGTGCGCTACCTCGAGCCCGAGGGGTGGGCGTCGACCGTGGTGACCACGCGGGACGCCGACTACTGGATCCTCGATCCGTCCCTCGAAGCCGAGATCCCGAGAACGGCCGAGGTGATCCGCGTGGGCGGGATCACCTCCCTCCGGCTCGTGCGTCTCCTCGCGGAGGCCGCCGGCATCGAGCGGCGGCAAGGCGCGCGTGACGCGCGCGCGTTCCAAAGGCTGAGGCGCGCGCAGTCGTGGCTGCTCCTGCCCGATGGGTACCGCGCCTGGGCGCGCGAAGCGCAGCGCGCGGCGGCGCGCCGGATCGCGGCGGGCGGGATCGACGCGCTCTGGACGACCTCGTCGCCGGAGAGCGCCCATCTGGCCGGGCTGGCCCTGAAGCGACGCTTCGGGATCCCCTGGGTCGCCGACTTTCGCGATCCCTGGGTGGGGCGCGTCACGTACGCGCCTCCGACGTCGTGGCACGACGCGCGCCACAGGGAGCTCGAGCGCTCGGTCGTGACGGCGGCCGATCGCGTGACCCTGGTGAGCGAGCCGATGACCGCTCTCTACCGGGAGCGCTATCCCGATCTCCCGGGTGAGACATTCGTGACCCTCCCGAATGGCGTCGACTCGGACGACTGGCGCCGCGTGGCCGAGCTTCCGGCATCGCCAGACTCGCGCGACGAAGGGCGCTGCGTGCTCCTTCACGCGGGGCAGCTCGCGCACCGCCCCACGGTGCGCACGCTCCTCGACGCGGTCGAGCGCGTGATCTCGGCCGATCCGAGCGCCCGCGATCAGCTCCGGCTCCGGTTCCTGGGCGGAAACGAGGAGCTGAGGCCGGGGGAGTGGTCCGAGCGCGGCCTCGACGGGATCGTGCAGGCGGAGCCGTCGCGGCCGCATCTCGAGGCGCTCCAGGCCATGCGCCGTGCCTACGCCCTCGTCCTCCTGGGGCACGGCGGCGACGCCGACTCGCTCCTCTACACGGGGAAGATCTACGAGTACCTGACGAGCGGCCGCCCCATCCTCGGGGTCCTGGACCCCGGCCCGGCCGCGGACCTGATCCTCGAGGCTGGGGCCGGGACGGTCTCCCGGCCGGGCGACGTGGCCTCGACCGCCCGAGCCATCGAGAATCTCCTTCGGTCCTTCCGAGAGGGCCAGGACTCGGCGGTCCGGCCCCCGGCCGCCCTGGCCGGAGGCTGGGAGCGGAAGGCCATGGCCGGCCGGGCCGCGGCCCTCCTCGGACGCCTCGCCTCGCCCGTCGCGGGCTAGTTTTTACCCACCGCACCCCCTTCCGCTCCACCCAGCGCCAAAGCCCTGGGCCCCAATGAAATAAAATTTCGGAAAAATGACGATTGTTTGTTGACACCCCCCGGCCGCCCTTCTAGGATGCGCGGCGTGGCAAATTGTGGGGCGAAGTGGGGAACCAACCAGCCCCATCCTTCCGGCAGCACAAGCGAGCGAGAGCGAGGGGAATGGCAGCGTTCCGGGGGAGCTATCAGCACTCCGTGGACCACAAGGGCCGCGTGAGCATCCCCGCCCGTTTTCGGCGCACGCTCTCCGGTGATGCCGAAGGCTCCTTCGTCGTTCTCCGGGGTCTCGACGCGTGCGTGTGGCTGTTTCCGGCGGACGAGTTCAAGCGGTTCGAGGACCGGCTGCGCGGGCGCTCCTTCGGCGACGAAGTGGCGCGGCGCTTTCAGCGCATGTTCCTCCTCGATTCGCGGGACGAGACGCTCGACGCGCAGGGACGCGTCGCGATTCCGCCGCGCCTCCTCGAGCACGCGAAGATCACGAAGGACGTGCTCGTGAACGGCGTGCTCGACCATCTCGAGGTCTGGGATCCCAAGGTGTTCGAGCAGTACATGGCGTCCTCCGACCGCACCTACGAGGACATCGCCGGGGAGCTGCTCCTGTGATCGCGATCCCGAGCATGCGACCCGCGCTCAGGGCCGACCGTCCGACGTGCCAGTGGGAGCTCTCGCGCGCGGGCGGCCCGGTCCGGCTCCGGCTCTATGGCGTGCTCGGCACGCGCGATCTGGATCGGGTGGCGGACACGCTGCGGGACCGGTGCCGCTCGCCGCGCGATCTCGCGTGCGTCGACTTCGACGAGGTCGAGCACCTCGACTACCGCGCGCTCGCCGACTTCGTCGCGCGCCTCGGTCGTCAGCGCGAGCGCGGGGCATCGGTCTGGCTCGTGGGTTTGAATCCGTACTTGAGGGCGCTCTTCCAGGTGGCGGGGCAGGGCCCCGCGCTGGCGCGGCTCGAATGGGGCGCCGGGGAGAGCGCGGAGACGAGGGACGGAAGGATGTCCCATGCCGAGGCGTGGGACGGGATGGTGGCCTAGAGAGAGATGCCGGGACACGTCCCGGTTTTGAAAGAGGAAGCAATCCGGTGGCTGGTCACCGATCCCGAGGGCGTCTACGTCGACGTGACCCTCGGTCTCGGGGGCCACTCGAAAGAACTGGTGGCGGCGTTGGGAGGAGGAGGAAGGGTGATCGCGTTGGACTGCGATCCGGCGGCGGTTGAGCGCGCGAGCGCGAACCCGCCGGCGCCGCCACCCCGTTTCACCCCCGTTCGGGGGCGTTTTTCCGATCTCGATACCCGACTCGATCAAATCGGAATCACCGAAGTCGACGGGATCCTGGCCGATCTGGGCTTGAGCTCGGACCAGCTGGACGATCCCGCCCGTGGACTCTCGTTCGCCACCGAGGGACCGCTCGACATGCGACTCGATCCGTCCCGGCCGATGTCGGCCGATGCGCTGATTCGAAGCGTCGACGATCGAGCGCTCGAGCGGATCCTCGGAACCTATGGCGAGCTGCCGCGCGCACGGACCGCCGTGCGCGCGATCCGCCGTGCCGAGCGCGCCGTGCAGCCCCTCACGACCGGGGCCCTTCGCGACGCGCTCGCTCCGATCTATCCCGGCCCCCAGCGTCCCCGCCGCCTGGCGCAGGCGTTCCAGGCGCTCCGCGTCGCCGTGAACCACGAGATGGAGGAGCTCGAGGCGCTCCTCGAAACGGCCGCTCGGCGCACGCGCACGAACGGCCGCCTCTGCGTGATCGCCTATCATTCCCTGGAGGACCGGATCGTGAAGAACGCGCTCCGTCCCCCTCGCCCTCTCGACGTTTGGGAGGAACCGGCCGAAACCCCGTGGAACCCCCTCACGCGGAAGCCGATTCGTCCCTCCGACGAGGAAGTCGCCGCCAACCCCCGCGCCGCGAGCGCGCGGCTCCGGGTGGCGGAGCGAAAGGAGAACCACCGGTGAGTCTGACCCTGGAGCGCGCCCTTCCCGCACGAGACGTGGCCCCGGGCGCGAAGGAGCGCCCCGACCAGGCCTATCTTCGCCGCTACGCCGTTCGCGGACGCCGCGCACGCTATGGCATGCCGCTCCTCATGGGCCTCGCGGTGCTCCTCCTTCTCATGGCACGGGTCTGGGAGAACACCGTCGCGCACGGGACCGCGATGGAGCGCGACCGGCTTCGCCGCGAGGTTCGAGCGCTCGAGAACCGGCTCCAGCTCTCGTCCGAGGTGAGTGAGCAGTCGTCGCTCCTCTCCGGCGTGGATCCCCGCTCGCTCCGCGAGCTCGGCTTCCTCGCTCCCGATCCCGCGCACATCGTCGACATCGATCTGCAACAGTCGCTCCCGCGCGCCATGCCGGGCGGTGGCGTCGCCGCACGCGTGAGCTCGTGGTTCCAGGGACTCAGGCGTCGCAACGTCACGCCCGCGACTCGGGGCGTGGATGCGGTGCCGGTGCGCGCGCAGGTGGGACCGTGATTCCCAACGACGCCCGGCGCCTCCGCCTTCTCGCGGTCGTCGGGCTCGCCGCGTTCCTCGTGCTCCTCTCCCGGCTCGTCCAGATCCAGGTGGTCCAGCACGAGAGCTTCGCCAGGGCCGCGCGGCAGCAGCAGACGCGGCGCGTCCTCCTCGAGCCGGAGCGCGGCCGGATCTTCGACCGCCACCTCCGCTCCCTCGCCGACAACGTCGCCCTGAGCCGCCTCTCCGTGCGTCCCAAGGACGTGAAGAACGCGCGCGCCATCCAGACCTTTCTCGCGAAGGCCGCGGGGCAGAACGCCGTGAGCCGTTTCAAGGCCGGTCGGAGCCGCCATGCCGCCTACATCCGCCTCTCGTCCTCGCTCTCGCCGCAGCAGGAGCTCGCGCTCCAGGCCACGCAGCTTCCCGAGGGACTCCGGGTCGAGGCCGTGCCCGGGCGCGTCTATCCGCTCGAGACGGTCGCCCGCTCCGTGGTGGGCGTGATCGGTAGCGAGGGAGACGGGCTCGAAGGACTCGAGCGCGTGTACGACCGGGAGCTCAAGGGGAAGAGCGGGTGGGCGACGCTCTTCTGCGACGCGCGCGGCGCCGCGTACGAGCTGCCGCGGAGCCTGGTGAAGCTCCCCGAGTCGGGAGAGAGCATCGTCTCGACCATCGATCTCGACGCGCAGTCGATCGCGGCGATCGAGCTGAAGAAGGCGGTGGAGAAGAACGGCGCCAAGGGCGGCATGGCCGTCTTCGCCGATCCGAGGACCGGCGACATCCTCGCCATGGTCACCGTGGACGCCGAGGGGCGCACGGACTCGGGCCAGCACCGGAACCGCGTCATCGCCGACCAGTACGAGCCCGGCTCCACGTTCAAGATCCTCGCCGGATGCGCCGCGCTCGAGGAGCGTCTCCTCCAGCCGTCCGATTCGTTCTACGTCGACAAGGGTGAGGCGGACGTCGGCGGGTTCACGATCCACGACTCGCATCCCGAGACCCGCTGGTACACGTTCCGCGACGCGACCGCGCTCTCGAGCAACGTCTGCTACGCGCGCATCGGGACCAAGGTCGGCGCGAAGACGCTCTACGGCTACGCGCGGCTCTTCGGCTTCGGCCAGCCCACGCGCATCATGCTGCCGGGCGAGGCGCCGGGGCAGATCCGCCACCCCGACAAGTGGTCCGGCCGATCGCTCGCGACCATCTCCATCGGCCAGGAAGTGCTCGTGACGCCTCTACAGATCCTCATGGCGTACTGCGCGATCGCGAACGGCGGCGAGCTCCTTCGCCCGCGCGTGGTCTCGACCGTGGTGGACGATCAGGGCTCGCCGATCCGCGAGGTCCCCGTCGAGCACGTGCGCCGCGTGGTTTCGTCCGAGACCGCGCGCACGTTCCGATCCTTCCTGCGCGACGCGGTGCTGACCGGGACGGCGAACGAGGCGGCGCTTCCGTGGTGCGAGGTGGCGGGGAAGACCGGTACGGCGCAGAAGGCGCTCGAGGGCGGTCGGGGCTACGGCGCCGGCGCCTACATCTCGTCCTTCGTCGGCATGGCTCCCTACGAGAATCCATCCGTCGTCGGGCTCATCGTCATCGACGAGCCCCGCGGCGGCCTCTACTACGGCGGCTCCGTCGCCGCGCCGGTGTTCCGCGACATCCTCGCCGCGTGGGCGCTTCAGGGGCGCGGCCCCATCGCGCTCCCGCCCTCTTCGGTGGTGCGCGGGGACGACGAGCCGAGGGCGCGCATGGCGGTTCCGGACGTTCGCCTCCTCGAGATCGATCGGGCCCGCGAGGTCCTCGCGCATGCGGGCTACGGGCTTCGCGTCGCCTCGGGCGGCGCTGTCGGTGGTCGCGTGATGGCGCAGACTCCGGCTCCCGGAACCGAGATCGGATCGGGCGCGGTGATCGAGCTCGCTCTCGACACGGGAGGCGACGGAGACACCACCGTTCCCGATCTCCACGGCCTGGCGCTCAGGGACGCGCTGGCGCGGCTCACCGCGAGCGCGATCGAGGTCGCGCGCGTCGAGGGGAGCGGCACCGTCGTCCGTCAGTCGCTCGAAGCGGGCAAGACCGTCAAGAAGGGGACCCGGTGCACGCTGGTCCTCTCGCCGCGAGGCGCCTGATCGAAGCCTCCGCCCGGCACGCCGCCTCGATCGCCCGGATCGTGGGCGCGGTCGAGGTGCACGGATCGCCGCGCGGCGTCTGGGAGCGCGTCCAGTACGACTCGCGCGCGGTCGGATCGGGAGACGTCTTCGTCGCCGTTCGCGGACAGAAGCAGGACGGCCACGCGCATCTACGGCAGGCGCGCGATCAGGGGGCGGTCGCCGCCGTCGTCGAGACCGTGACGCCGGGGCTCGACCTCCCGCAGATCCGCGTGACCGACTCGAGGCGCGCGCTCGCGCTCCTCGCCGCGGAAGAGACAGGCCATCCCTCGCGCGAGCTCGTGATGGTCGGCGTGACCGGGACCAACGGCAAGACCACGACGGCCCACCTGATCGCGGCGGAGCTCGAGGCGCGCGGCGAGCGCGTGGGCGTGATCGGAACCGTCGGCTACAAGTTCGGCGGACAGACCGAGCCCGCCCCGCACACGACCCCCGAGGCGCCCGATCTGTCCCGCCTCCTTCGACGCTTCCGCGACCGCGGCGCGACCGCCGTCGCCATGGAGGTCTCCTCGCACGCGCTCGCGCTCGACCGGACCTACGGCGTCGCGTTCGACGCGGGCGTGTTCACCAACCTGACGCAGGATCATCTGGATTTCCACGGGACCATGGAGGCCTACCGGGACGCCAAGGCGCGGCTCTTCCGCGCGGATGCGCGCGGCGATCGCACGAAGGCGTTCGTAGGGGCCGTCAACACGGACGATCCCGAAGGGCGCTGGATCCGAGAGCATGGAGACCCCCCCATGCTCGGATTCGGCCTCGAGCCCGGAGCGGAGGTGACGGCGGAAGAGATCCAGTGGGAGCGGTCTGGCACGAGACTCCGGATCCGAAGCCCGCAGGGAAGCTCTTCAGTCGCCCTCCGTCTCCGTGGCGCCTTCAACGTCATGAACGCGCTCGCGGCCTTCACCGCGGGGCTCGCCGTCGGCATCCCGGTGAGCGCCATCGCGGCCGGCCTCGAGTCGGTCGCGTCGGTGCCGGGGCGGCTCGAGCCGGTCGAGGCGGGACAGCCCTTCCTCGTGCTCGTCGACTACGCGCACACGCCGGACGCGCTCCTCCGCGCGCTCGACGCCGTCCGCGCGACCGGACCGAGGCGGCTCCTCTGCGTGTTCGGGTGCGGCGGCGACCGCGACCGCGGCAAGCGGCCCTTGATGGGAGCGGTGGCCGCGGAGCACGCGGACGAGGTATTCCTGACCTCGGACAATCCACGGAGCGAGGATCCGCGTGCCATCCTGGCCGAGATCGAGGCGGGCGTGCGCGGCGCCGCGCACGTGCATACCATCGTGGACCGCACGGAGGCGATCGGCGCGGCGGTGGAAGCCTGTGGAGAGGGAGACGCGCTCTTGATCGCGGGGAAGGGACACGAGACCTACCAGATCCTCGGCGCGCGCACCATTCCCTACGACGACCGGAAGGTCGCGCGAGAGGCCCTCGACGCGCGGGGGTATCGCGCGTGAACCGCTCCGGCGGAATTCCCTGGATGACCGTCGAGGACGTCCTCGCCGCGACCGGCGGCACCTTGAAGCGGGGCGCGGCCGGAACGGGGCTCACCTTCCGGGGCTGCGCGATCGACAGCCGCACGATCCATGAGGAGGAGCTCTTCGTTCCGCTCCCCGGATCGAACGTGGACGGACACGCGTTCGTCGCGTCCGCGCTCGAGGGGCGCGCGGCGGGAAGCCTCGTCGCGCGCGGCGCCACGTGGAGCGCGGGGTCGGCTCCTTCGCCGAAGCCTGTGATCGAGGTGGCGGACGTGCTCCAGGCGCTCCAGGCGATCGGCCGGCACTGCCGCGAGCGCTCGGGCGTGCCCACGGTCGCGGTGACCGGCTCGAACGGGAAGACGACCACGAAGGAGATGACCGCCGCCGTGCTCGGCGCGCGGCTCCAGGTGCACCGGAATGTGGGGAATCTGAACAATCACATCGGCGTGCCGCTCACCCTCTCGCACCTGACGCCGGAGCACCAGGTGCTCGTGATCGAGATGGGGATGAGCGCGCGGGGCGAGATCGCGTTTCTCGCGTCGCTCGCGAGGCCCGATGTCGGCGTGATCACGAATGCCTCCGCGGCGCATCTCGAGCAGCTGGGATCGGTCGAGGAGATCGCGCGGGCCAAGAGCGAGCTCGCCGAGGCCCTCCGGCCCGACGGGCTCCTGGTCGTGAACGCCGATGACGCGCTACTCTGGGCTATGAACCGCGGCCGTCCCACGACGGTGCGCGGCTATGCTCTCGACAACCGGGACGCGGATCTCAGGCCGGACTCGGTGACGGAGAGCGGCGACGGCGGCACCCGGTTCATCCTGCCCGACGGAACGGAGGTCACCCTGGCACTCCTCGGACGCCACAACGTGAGAAACGCGCTCGCGGCGATCCTGGTCGGCGATCGCTTCGGCATTCCGCGCGGCGAGGCGGCGCGCGCGCTCGGCGCGCTCCGTCCGCCCAAGCACCGGCTCGAGCGAGTCACGACGCCGGGCGGGGTGCACGTGATCGACGACGCGTACAACGCGAACCCCGCGTCGATGAAGGCGGCGCTGGCCCTGCTCGCCTCCATGGACGCGCGCGGCGCACGGCGCGCGGTGCTCGGCGACATGCTCGAGCTTGGCCCTGAATCGGCGCGGCTCCACGAGGACGTGGGGCGCGCGGTGCCCCGGGACGGCTGGCTCTACGCGGCCGGCGGGCACGCGGCCGATCTGGAGCGCGGCGCGCGCTCCGCGGGCGTGGATCCCGCGCGCATCCGGCGCTTCGAGGACGTGCCCGCGATGGCGCATGCGGTGGCGGCGGACGCGCGCGCGGGAGACCTCGTCCTCGTGAAGGCGTCGCGCGGCATGCGGCTCGAGCGGGTGGTGGAGGCGCTCATGGGCGCCTCCGGATCGGGGCGCGGCGCGGCGTCGCCGGCTCCGGCGGGACGGGCCTGATGCTCTATCACTTCCTCTATCCGCTCCACGTCTACTTCACGCCGCTGAACGTTTTCCGCTACATCACGTTTCGCTCGGCGTACGCGCTCGCGACCGCGCTCGTCATCGCGCTCGTGCTCGGGCCTCCGGTGATCAAGAAGCTGCGCGAGCTCAAGATCGGGCAGAAGGTGCGCGACGACGGACCGCAGAGCCATCTCCCGAAAGCGGGCACCCCGACCATGGGCGGGATCCTGATCGTGATCGCGATCCTGATCTCCACGCTCCTCTGGGGGAACCTCGGCAATCGAAACGTGCTGATCGCGCTCGTCGCGACGCTCTGGATGGGCGCGGTCGGCTTCATCGACGACTACCTGCGCGTGGTGAAGCACTACCGGAAAGGACTCCTCGGCCGGTACAAGCTGGCGGGGCAGATCCTCCTCGGCATCGGCATCTTCGTCGCGGTCTACTTCTATCCTTCGCCGGGCATCCTCAATCCCGGGGAGACCAACATTCCGTTCCTCAAGGAGACGGTGATCCACCTGGGCTGGCTCTACCTTCCCTTCGTGGTCCTGGTCGTGACCGGCGCGTCCAACGCCGTGAACCTGGCCGACGGTCTGGACGGTCTGGCCGCCGGGCTCACCGCGTTCGCCGCGGTCGCGCTCGGCGGGATGTGCTACATCACCGGCCACGTGAAGTTCTCGGGCTACCTGCAGGTGCCCTACATCGCCGACACGGGGGAGCTGACGGTCTTCTGCGCGGCGGTCATCGGCGCGACGCTCGGCTTTCTCTGGTGGAACTGCCACCCCGCGGACGTCTTCATGGGGGACACGGGCTCGCTCTCCCTCGGCGCCGCGCTCGGCACGGTGGCGGTGCTCATCCGGCGCGAGTTCCTCCTCGCGGTCATCTGCGCCGTGTTCGTGGCCGAGGCGCTCTCGGTCATGGCGCAGGTCCTCTCGTTCAAGATCATGGGGAGACGCATCCTCCGAATGGCGCCGCTCCACCACCATTTCGAGCTGTCGGGCTGGAAGGAGTCGCGCGTGGTGGTCCGCTTCTGGATCGCCGCCGCGCTCGCCGCGCTCGTCAGCCTGAGCACGATCAAGCTCCAATGACGACCGCCGCTCGCACTTCCGCCCCGTGGTTCGCCGGCGCGCGCGCTCTCGTCGTGGGCGTGGCGCGGAGCGGCTCCGCGGCCGCGCGCCTCCTCCTCCGGCACGGCGCGAGCGTGCGCGCCATCGACCGCCGCCGTCGCGACGAGATCGCGGGGGATGCGGCGGAGCTCGAGGGGCGCGGCGTCGAGGTGCGCTACGGCACGATGGACGCATCCGCGCTGGAGGGGTGCGATCTCGTGGTCACGAGCCCCGGCGTCCCCGCCGACCTCCCGCTCTTCCTGGAGGCGGCCAAGCGCGGGATCCCGGTCGCGCCGGAGCTCGAGCTGGGCTTCGCGGTGGCGCGCGCGCCGATCATCGCCGTGACGGGGACCAACGGGAAGTCGACGACGGTGGAGCTCCTGGGCGCGATCGGCCGGAACGCCGGCAAGCGGACCGAGGTGCTCGGCAATATCGGGACCGCACTTTCGGAGCGTGCGGAGGAGGTGCCCGAGGACGGCTGGCTCGTGGTCGAGGTGTCGAGCTTCCAGCTCGAGCTCTGCACGCGCTTCCGGCCCCACGTGGGCGTGCTCCTCAACGTCACCCCCGACCATCTCGACCGCCACGGATCGATGGAGCGCTACGCCGAGATCAAGGCGCGGCTCTTCGCGTTCCAGAACGAGCACGATTTCCGCGTGCAGCCGCTCGGTGATTCCCGTCTCACGCGCCTGCTCGAGCCGATGCGCTCGTCGGCGATCTGGTTCGGCTTCGCCGACCCGACGGGGGACGGCGTGTGGGAAGAGAAGGGCACGCTCCAGTTCCGCTTCCAGGGGCGCGAGGGGATGATCGTGAAGCGCGGGGACGCGCTCCTCCGCGGGCCGCACAACACGGAGAACATCTGCGCCGCCGCCGGCGCCGCGCTCGCGGCCGACGTCTCGGAGAAGGTCGTCGCGAAGACGCTCAAGGAGTTTCGCGGCCTTCCGCACCGGCTCACGCTGGTCGCGGAGATCGAGGGCGTGCGGTACATCAACGACTCCAAGGCCACGAACGTCGACGCGATGAAGCGCGCGCTCGAATCGTTCACGGAGCCGATCACCTTGATTGCGGGAGGACGGGACAAGGACGGGGACTTCGGGGCCATCGCGTCCCTGGTTCACGAGCGGGTCCAGCACGCCGTTTACGTCGGGGAAGCGACGTCCAAGCTCGAGCGCGCCTTCAGCCAGGTGCCAGGGACGCGGGCGAAGACCCTCGAGGAAGCGGTCGGGCTGGCCCGGTCCCACGCGACCCCAGGAGGGGTCGTCCTCCTCTCTCCCGGCTGCGCGAGCTTCGACATGTTCCGGAACTTCGAGGAGCGCGGCGCGCGCTTCGAAGCGGCGGTCATGGAGCTGAAGCGCTCGATCGAGCGGGGGCGTCGATGAGCCAGCTCGCGGTCCCGCGGATCGACCGCACGCTCCTTCTCACCGTGGCCGCGCTCACCGCGCTCGGCATCGTGATGGTCTACTCGTCGAGCGCGTTCCTCGGCGCGGAGCGGTTCCAGTCGGAGTACTTCTTCCTCAAGCGGCACGTCGTCCGCGTGGCCCTGGGGCTCGCGCTCCTCTTCGTCCTGGCGCGGGTCGACTATCACATCTACGCGCGCTTCGCACCCTGGGCGTTCGGGGGGAGCGTGGCGCTCCTCATCGTGCTCGTGGCGCTCGGGGGCGAAGGCATCCGGGGCGCCAATCGCTGGCTATCGCTCGCGACCATCAACATCCAGCCCACCGAGTTCGCGCGCGTGGCGTGCGTGGTCTATCTCGCCCGCCTCCTGGACCGGAAAGGGGACCGCATGTCCTCGTTCCGGGACGGCGTGCTCCCGGCCGTCCTCACGCTCGGCCTCCTCTCGGTCCTGATCCTGCTCCAGCCGAACCTCGGGAGCACCATCGCGCTCCTCACCACCGGGTTCGTGATGCTGCACCTGGCGGGGGCCAGGACGCGCCACCTGGGCCTCCTCGTTCTCTGCGGCGTGGTCGCGGCGTGGGTGCAGGTTTTGCGCCACCCGTATATGATGGAGCGGGTCGTGGCGTGGCGCGGGCTTTGGGGAGGGTCGGTGGAAGCCCTCGGCCGGAACTGGCAGCTATCGCAATCGATCCTCGCGCTCGGGTCCGGGGGTGTCCTCGGGACCGGGCCGGGGCACGGGCTCCAGAAGGTCTTCTTCCTTCCGGATCCCCATACGGATTTCATCTTCGCCGTGATCGGCGAGGAGCTCGGCTTCGTGGGAACCGCCCTCGTGCTGGCGGCGTACCTCGCGCTCTTCCTCCGCGGTCTCAAGATCGCAGGATCGGCGCCGGACCGCTTCGGCTTTCTCCTGGCCGCCGGGCTCACCGTGAACCTGTCCGTCTATGTCGCCATGAACATCGCGGTCGTGACCGGCGTGATTCCCACCACCGGCCTTCCGCTTCCGTTCCTCAGCTACGGGGGCTCGGCCCTCGTCGTGAACCTGGGAGTCATCGGTGTCCTACTCAACATCGCGAGTCAGATGGAATCCGGCATCCGAGCACGCACGTTCGACACCCCAATCGGAAACCGGCGACCAGGTGGCCGATAGCGCGGTCCCCGTGCGCCTCCTCGTGGCGGCCGGAGGAACCGGCGGCCACGTCTATCCGGGAATCGCCATTGCCGAGGAATGGATGCGCCTGCACCCCGATTCGCAGGTGACGTTCGTGGGCACGGCCCGGGGCGTGGAAGCCAAGGCCGTTCCTGCGGCCGGCTTCGCGTTTCGTCCCATCGAAGCCCGCGGCTTTCCGCGCAGTCCGTCGCCCGCGGCGGTCGGTTCGCTCTGGTCGTTCGTGCGAGGCTTCTCGCAAATGGCCGGGATCATCAAGGAAGTGAAGCCGCACGTGATCGTCGCGACCGGCGGTTACGTGAGCGGTCCCGCGGCGGTCTGGGCGCGGCTCCTCTCGATCCCGCTCGTGCTGCAGGAGCAGAACTCGGTGCCGGGCGCCGCGAACCGGTGGCTCAGCCTGATCGCGAGCCAGGTGCACATCAGCTTCGTCGAGTCGCGGAACTACTTCCGCCGGAAGAACCACCTCAAGGTGACCGGCAATCCGATCCGCCGCTCGCTCCTGCTCCAGGACAAGGCGAGCGCGTACGAGGCGCTCGGGCTCGATCCGTCGCGCCGCACGCTCCTCGTGTTCGGCGGGAGCCGCGGCGCGGCGAGCATCAATCGCGCCGTGGCCGGCGCGCTCCCGGCGCTCGCGCGGGTGCCCTCGCTCCAGGTGCTCTGGCAGACCGGCTCCGAGGACGAGGCGGCCATGATGGAGGCGAGCCGGACCGCGCCTTACCCGGTGCGTGTGCGCGCGTACGTGGATCGCATGGAAGAGGCGTACGCGGTCGCGGATCTCGCGATCTGCCGCGCGGGGGCGATGACGATCACGGAGCTGACCGCCTGCGGCGTGCCGGCGATCCTGATCCCGTATCCGCACGCGGCGCGCGACCACCAGACGCAGAACGCGCGCGGCCTCGTGGATCGCGGCGCGGCGGAGATGATGGAGGACAAGAATCTCGACCCCGCGGAGGTGGCGTCGCGGGTCGAGACGCTCTTCCGGCAGGAGCCGAGGCTTCGCCGGATGGCGCGCAACGCACGCGCGTTCGCGCGCACCAACGCCGCCGAGAAGATCGCGCATTCGATCGAAGCGCTGGCCGGGCTCTCGGGCCCGGTCGACGAGAGCTAGGAAGGATGTACGGACGGATCCGCCGGATCCATCTGGTGGGCATCGGGGGCAGTGGGATGAGCGGGATCGCGGAAGTCCTCTTGAACCTCGGCTACGAGGTCTCGGGCTCCGACGTCAAGGAGAGCGAGGCGGTGAGCCGGCTGCGCGGCCTCGGCGCGCGCGTCGCCGGAAGCCACGCCGCGGCCAACGTCGAAGGCGTGGACGTGGTGGTCGCATCCACGGCGATCGCCTCGGGCAATCCCGAGGTGGATCGCGCGCACGCGCTCGGCATTCCGGTGATCCCGCGCGCCGAGATGCTCGCCGAGCTCATGCGCATCAAGGTCTCCGTGGCGGTGGCGGGGGCTCACGGGAAGACCACCACGACCTCGATGGTGGGCGACATCCTCGCGCGCGGCGACCTCGATCCGACCGTCATCGTGGGCGGGCGGCTCAAGGCGGTCGGCGCGAACGCGCGGCTCGGCCGGGGCCCCTTCCTCGTGGCCGAGGCGGACGAGAGTGACGGCTCCTTCCTCCTCCTCTCGCCGACGATCGCGGTCGTCACCAATATCGATCTCGAGCATCTCGATCACTACAAGGACCTGGACGACATCCGGGGCGCCTTCCTTCGCTTCGCGAATCGCGTCCCGTTCTACGGCACCGTCATCTTCCCCGCCGACGACCCCAACGCCGCGATGATCCGCGCCGACGTGCATCGCCGCGTGGTCACCTACGGCTTCGAGCACGAGGCCGAGTTCCGCGGCCACGACCTCGAGGTCGGCCGGCGGGGCGCGCGCTTCCGCGTCGTCGTCCGCGGCCAGGAGCAGGGGTGGATCGATCTTCAAGTGGCGGGTGTGCACAACGCGCGGAACGCGCTGGCCGCCGCCGCCGCGGCGTGGGAGCTCTCGGTTCCCTTCGAGACCATCCAGGCTGGGCTCCGCGACTTCGCCGGCGTGGGCCGCCGTCTCGAAGCGCGCGGCCAGGTGAAGGGCGCGCCCTGGGTCGACGACTACGCGCACCATCCGACGGAGATCGAAGCGGCGCTCGGCGCGCTCCGCGCCGCGCACGGCCGCCCCATCGTCGCCGTGTTCCAGCCGCATCGCTACACGCGCACGCAGGCGCTTCTCGACCGTTTCTCGACCTGCTTCCATGGGGTGGAGACGCTCGTGCTCCTGCCCATCTATCCGGCGGGAGAGGCGCCCATTCAGGGCGTGTCGTCGGAGCGGCTCGCGAACGCCGTGGCCGCCGCCGGCGGGCCGCGCGTCGTGCTCGCGCACTCCTTTGCCGAAGCCGCGGAGTCCGCGGCCGAGGCGCTCGGCCCCGAGGGACTCCTCGCCACGATCGGGGCCGGCGACGTCTATCGAATCGGCGAGATGATCCGGGGAGGTGGGGGATGAGAGCGGGGTACGCGGGACTTCCGACTTACAAGCGTCCGGCGCGGAGACGGAGGAACCGCCGCATCCTCCTTCTCGGCCTGATGCTGCTCCTGACCACGCTGGCGGCGCCCTTTCTCGCCCAGCCGTGCGAGCGCGCGCTCGGCGTGATCCCGTTCTTCCGCGCCGAACGGATCGAGGTCACGGGACTCCTCTATCTCTCCCCCGACGAGGTCCGCTCGTGGATCCCGGTGCGGGAGCGGGAGAACCTCCTCCTCATCCATCCGGACGAGGTCGCGTCCGCGCTCGCGCTCCACCCGCGGATCGCCAGCGCGCGTGTGTCGCGGCACCCGGGGCGCCTGCGGATCGACGTCACCGAGCGGCGCACGTTCCTCCTGGTGAACGCGGGCACGCTCCTCGAGGTGGACCAGACGGGAACGATCCTCTCGCCGCTCGACCGGGGGCTCGTGGCCGACCGTCCGGTTCTCTCGGGGGTTCCGTTCCCGACGGTGAAGCCGGGCGCGCGGGTGACGACGGCGCGCCTGCGGGACATCCTCCATCTCGTGGAGGTGCTCGAGTCGCCCGAGGTGGGGCTCGTGTCCGATGTGTCCGAGGTCGTCTCGGAGGATCCGCATCGGGCGATCCTGCGCCTCTCGCGGGATCACATCCCGGTCACGGTCGACCCGGAGCGCGCGACGGTCGCGTCCATGCGGGCGCTTTCCGCCGCGCTCCGGGACCTCCGCGAGCGGGAGCGGCACGTGCTCTCCGTCGACGCGCGGTATCGGGGACAGGTCGTGGTGCGTTGCGCGCCCGAAGACAGCCTGAGCGCGGCCCTGCCGCCGCGCGGAACCACCTAGGGGGGCGGACATGGCGGACGGACCCATTTATGCGGGACTCGACATCGGGACCACCAAGATCACGGCGATCGTGGCGGAGGCGGACGGTGACGCAATCCGGATCATCGGCGTCGGAAGCGCACCTTCGGACGGACTGAAGCGGGGCGTGGTGGTGAACCTGGAGCGCACGGTGCGCTCCATCCAGCACGCCGTCCAGGAGGCCGAGCGGATCGCGGGACGGAGCGTGAAGAGCGTCTCCGCGGGCATCGCCGGGGACCACATCCGCGGCATCAACAGCCGCGGCGTGATCGCGGTCTCGCGCAAGGACTCGGAGATCCGCGCCGTGGACGTGGCGCGCGTCGTGGAGGCCGCGAAGGCGGTCGCGATCCCCGCGGACCGCGAGATCCTCCACGTGCTCCCACAGCAGTACGTGGTCGACGACCAGGACGGAATCCGCGATCCAACCGGTATGTCGGGCGTCCGGCTCGAGGCGGAGGTGCACATCATCACGGGCGCGGCCAGCGCCTGCCGGAACGTGCTGCGTGCCGCGGAGCGCGCGGGACTCCAGGTGGACGAGCTCGTGCTCGAGCCACTGGCATCCGCGGCGGCGGTGCTCCGGCCCGACGAGAAGGACCTCGGCGTCGCTATTTTGGATATTGGAGGCGGAACCACTGACATTGCTGTTTTCTACGAGGGCTCGGTGAGGCACACTGCGGTCATCGGACTCGGCGGCGCCAACGTGACGAACGATCTCGCGATCGGTCTCCGAACGCCGGTCGAGCGCGCCGAGCAGCTGAAGCTCGACGCAGGATGCGCGCTCACCTCGATGGTGCGACCGGACGAGACGGTGCGCGTGTCGAGCGTGGGCGGGCGGCCCGATCGCGACATCTCGCGGCACATGCTCGCGATGATGATCGAGCCGCGCGTCGAGGAGATCTTCGCGCACGCGAACAAGGAGATTCGAAAGAACCACATGGGCGCCGAGCTCCTGGGCGGCGGTGTGGTCCTGACGGGAGGCGCCTCGCTCCTTGCGGGGATGACGGAGCTGGCCGAGCAGGTGTTCGATCTGCCGGTCCGGCGCGGCGCCCCGATGGGGTTCTCGGGACACGAGGAGACGGTTTCGGATCCGCGGTACGCAACCGGCGTCGGGCTGGCCATGTACGCCTACCAGAACGACGGCGGCCGCCGCGTCGCGGACGGCAACTGGATGGGCCGCATCGGTGTCGGAATTCGTCGCTGGATCGAAGAGCTGGTTTAGGAGGGTCGGGTACCGCTAGAGCTGGTTTGGGAAGACCGGCGTAACCGCTGCACAGGGAGGAATGACATGTTCGAGCTGGTGGAGGATGGGAAGGTGGTGCTGGGAGCCTCGATCAAGGTCATCGGCGTCGGCGGCGCCGGGGGCAACGCGGTCAATCGAATGATGGAGGCCGGTCTTCGCGGCGTCGACTTCATCGCCGCGAACACCGACGCACAGGTTCTGGAGCAGTCCCGCTGTCCGAAGCGCATTCAGCTCGGCACCGGGATCACGAAGGGGCTCGGGTCCGGCGCGAATCCAAACGTCGGGCGCGAGGCGGCCGAGGAGGACGAGGCGGCGATCGCCGAGGCGCTCTCCGGGGCCGACATGGTGTTCGTCACCGCCGGCATGGGGGGCGGAACCGGAACCGGCGCGGCGCCGGTCGTGGCGCGCGTCGCGCGCTCGATGGGCGCGCTGACGGTCGCGGTCGTGACGCGTCCGTTCGAGTTCGAAGGACGCCGCCGCATGCAGATCGCCGAGGAAGGGCTCCAGGCCCTCCGCGAGAAGGTGGACACGCTGATCGTGATCCCGAATCAGCGGCTCCTCGCGATCGTCGAGAAGCACACCCCGCTCAAGGAGGCCTTCCGCGTCGCGGATCAGGTGCTCCACTACGCGACCAAGGGAATCTCCGATCTCATCACCGTGCCCGGGCTGGTGAACCTCGACTTCGCCGACGTGAAGACGGTCATGGCGGAGCGGGGGAACGCGCTCATGGGCGCGGGACACTCGAGCGGCCCGAACCGCGCGTACGAGGCGGCGCAGTGCGCGGTCTCGAGCCCCCTGCTCGACGACGTGTCGATCTCGGGGGCGGAGGCGCTCCTCGTGAACGTCACCGGCGGCGAGTCGATGACGCTCCACGAGATCAACGAGGCGGTCACGGTGGTCGTGGACGCCGCGGGACGGGATGCGAACGTGATCTTCGGCGCGGTGATCGACGAGTCGATGGGGGATGCGCTCTCCATCACCGTCATCGCGACCGGCTTCGGCAAGGCCGAGATGATGAAGGCGCGCGCCGCGGAGGCCCCGCGGGCCCACGCGCCTCGCATTCTCGAGATGGAGACGCGCTCGGTGCGACCGACCGTGATCGTGCGCCCCGTGCTCGAGGAGATGGAGGAGGAAACGGTGCTCGAGGCCTCGCCTTCGGGCGAAGCGCCGGCTCAGGCCCCGGCCGGCCGTCCCCAGTTCAAGATGTCGCCCGGCACGGCTCGGCGCCCCTTCGGCGGCCGCGCGATCAGCAAGGAGAACATGGACGTGCCCGCATTCATGCGGAAGCAGATGGACTAGGCAGGGAAACGAAAAAGCCCCGGCAGGCGCCGGGGCGTGAAGCGGTGCGGCAGCGCGTCCGGACTAGATCGCCCGGGCGCGCTGCGCCGCTTTGGCCCCCATGTGCTTCTGGACCGAGCCGGTCCGGATGCACCGGGTGCAAACGCGAATCCGCTTCGGCTTCCCGCTGACGAGCGCGCGGACCGTCTGGAGATTGACCTCCCAGCGGCGCTTCGTCACGTTGTGGGCGTGGCTCACGTTTTGACCGTGCTGGACGCCCTTGCCGCAGATATCACAGGTTCTGGCCATCTTGCCTCCTTGGGTAGAGCCGGGCAGTTTATCTCACCTTGGGGCATGGTGCAATTGTGACTTGGCCGGCGCGGGGAGGGTGTGGGGGTCCTGGACCTCACATGCTGGCGCTCGATAGTCCACCCCTACAATGGCTTGGTGGGCGCCAGCTGCGGTGGTCCTGGACCCCCACACCCTCCCCGCGCCTCCCAAAGCGAGTACAGCATTACCTGGGTGCGCGGAATGTGTCGGTTCTGCGCACAGGATCCCCGTGATTTCCGCCCCTTCCGCCAACTCGGTTTGACTCGAACCGGGGCGCCCCCCTAGCATCGCTTCGTGACCGCCCTGTCCGATCCGATTCGCTATCTTGAGGGGGTCGGGCCGGAAATGGCGCGCCGCCTGGCGCGCCTCGAGATCCGAACCGTCAGAGACCTCCTCTTTCATATACCGGTGGGCTACCGGGATCGCCGCGAGGTGACCCCGATCGCCAAGCTCGTGCCCGGCGTGGAAGCTTCGATCGAAGCCTCGGTCGCCTCGGTGCGTCCGCTCCGGCGGGCGCGCGGACGCCGCGATCTCGAGGCCACGCTCCGCGACTCGACCGGGATCATGCGCGCTGTTTGGTTCCACCAGCCCTACCTCGCGTCCACGCTGAAAGCGGGGGAGCGCTACGTCTTCTCGGGGATCGTGCACGCGTTCCGCGGCCCCGAGCTCCACAACCCCGAGTTCGAGCCGGTCGCGGAAGGCGAGGGGAACCATCTCCATGTCCGCCGGATCGCGCCTCGCTACGCGCTCACCGAAGGGATCACGGAGCGGTGGCTCAGAGCGCGGGTGCGCGCCGCGCTCGACAAGTTCGAGCCTCCACCCGAGGTGCTCTCGGGCGAGTGGAGGACGCGGCTCGAGCTTCCGCCTCTGCCGATCGCCTTCGAGCGGATCCATTTCCCGGAGGACGTCGCGCAGAAGGAGCCGGCGCGCAAGAGGCTCGCGCTCGAGGAGATCCTCGCGCTCCAAGTGGCGCTCCAGCTCGCGCGACGCCGTCATCGGAAGGCGCACAAGGCCTCGTCGCTCACGACCGGCGATCCCGCGATGCGGCGCTACCTCGAGGCGCTCCCGTTTCCGCTCACGAGCGCGCAGGAGCGATCGCTCGGTGCGATGGCGGAGGACCTCGATGGCGAGGTGCCGATGCGACGGCTCCTCCTCGGGGACGTCGGCTCCGGCAAGACGGTGCTCGCGCTCGCGGGGGCCGTGCGCGCGGCGGGGGCGGGACACCAGGCCGCGCTCCTCGCGCCGACGATGCTCCTGGCCGAGCAGCATGCGGCCACCGCCGCGAAGCAGCTCGAAGCGGCCGGTGTTACGTGGGGGCTCTTGACCGCGGCGACGCCGGAGCGTGATCGGAAGCTACTGCTCGAGGGTTTTGCCTCGGGGGAGATCTCGATCGCGATCGGCACGCACGCACTCCTCGAGCCCAAGGTCGCGTTCCGCTCGCTCGCGTTCGTCGCGGTGGACGAACAGCACCGCTTCGGGGTGCGGCAGCGGATCTCCCTCGCGCGTGGCGCGGACCCCGGGCGAAGCGCGCATCTCCTCGTCCTCACGGCGACGCCGATTCCGCGCAGCTACGCGATGACCCTCTACGGCGATCTCGACCTCTCCATCCTCGACGAGAAGCCGCCCGGCCGCCTGCCGGTCGAGACGACGTCGATCGACGGCACGCGGCGGGAGGCGCTCCTCGATCTCCTACACGGTGAAATGGAGCGAGGCGGAAGCGCCTTCGTGGTGTATCCCATCGTGGAGGAGAGCGAGAAGGTGGATCTCGAGGACGCGACCTCGACGGCGGCGGCGCTCCGGGAGGAGCCCGCGCTGGCCGAGGCCGGCGTGGAGCTGGTCCACGGCCGCCTCCCTGCGGAGGATCGGCGTCGCGCGCTCGAGCGATTCCGGAACGGGGAAGCGAGGATCCTCGTCACGACCACGGTGGTGGAGGTGGGACTCGACATTCCCGACGCCACGCTCGTCGCGATCGAGCATCCGGACCGGTTCGGCCTCGCACAGCTTCATCAGCTCCGAGGCCGCGTGGGCCGGGCGGGGCGAGCGGGGCGTTGCGTGCTCGTCACGCGGGGCGGCCTCGGCGAGGCGGCGCGCCGGCGGCTCCACGTGTTCCAGACGGTGTCGGACGGATTCAGGCTCGCGGAGGAGGACCTGAAGCAGCGCGGTCCGGGGGAGTTCCTGGGCACCTCGCAGCACGGATTTCCCACGTTCCGCGCGGCGGATCCGATGCAGGATCAGGAGTTGATCGAGGCCGCGTCCACGCTCAGCCGGGAGCTCCTGGACCGCGCCGAGTCCGAGACCTCGGGCGGGCGCGTGGAGGCCTGGATCGAGACGCACGTACCGGGGGCGGAGCGGTACCTGGGGAGCGGGTAGAATTTCGGCCAAAGAAGGCGGCGGCGGCCGCCGATACTGGAGACGCGAGTCCACTTACGAGCCGCCAGGAGCCGCGATGACCTTCGAATGCACGAACTGTCAGCTTCGCTACAAGATCGACGACTCGCTCATTCCGCCTGACGGCGCCCGGGTGAAGTGCCGTCGGTGCTCGACCCTGATCGACGTTCCGGCCCCGGTCATCGAGCTCGCGCCCGTCGACCTGGAGCTGATCCCGCCCCCTCCGCCGAAGCGCATGCCGCGCATCGACGAGGCTCCGGCGGTCAGGGTCGAGGCCCCCGCGGAGCGCACCCCCGCGCCAGCCCCTTCCGTCGCCGCGCCAGCGCCGTCGCCGCCGCGCGCCGCCGACCCGGAGCCTCCGGCTGCCGACGAGAGCGTGACGCTGGAGCAGCAGCTCGCCGCGGAGGCGCGGAGCGTTCCGCCGTCGCCCGACATCGAGCACGATTCCTCCTTCGTGGAGCGGTTCGACGCTCCGTCGGCGGCCGCCATCCCGGCCGATCCCGCCTTCGAGCACATCGGCGCCGCGGCCGCGCAGGCTTCGTACGAGCCCGCGACGCCGTCGCTCGAGACCGAGCCGCTCGGCACTCCGCCGCCCGCGGCCTTCGAGTCGACGCCTGCGCCCGAGCCCGCACCCGTGCTGGAGACCTCCGGCGCGCCGAATCTGGGCGAGCCGTCGCTGTCCGAGTCACCGTCCTTGGCCGCGCCGACACTCGCAGCGCCGACACTCGCCGCGCCGTCGCTCTCGGCTCCGTCGTTCGAGGCCGCACCGCCGTCCATCGGCGCGCCCGCGCTCGAGTCGAAGCCGCAGGAGCCCGCGCCCGCGCCTCCTGCCGCCGAGTCCACCTCGTCGCACGCCCCGGCGCCCGCGCCCGCGGCCGCGCCGGCGCTCGCCACGTCCGAAACCGCGGAGGCTCCCATGGCCACCGACAACGTCGTTCCTCTCACGCTGGGGACGCCGATCCCCGACGGCCTCTCGCCCGAGGAGCGCACGCGCCACGAAAAGGCGCGGCGGCTCGCGCGCGTGCTCGCGTCCGACATCGCGATCTACAACCGTGAGAAGAAGGAGCGGGGCATGGTGGACGGGAATCTCGTGGCGGTGCTCGGCTACGAGATCAAGAAGTCGTGGGAGACCTACAAGGAGCGGGTGGGGGCCGACTTCGCGAACTCGACTCCGTATTTCCGCGACGCCCTGAACGACCTCCTCGCCGAGGGCAAGAAGATCTTCTGACCGGGTTCTAGCCCTCCCGCCGCGTCCGTCCCAGGAGCCCGCCCGCCGCGCCCCCCAGGACGAGGAGACAGCCCGCCAGCACGACCGCCGATCCGGGCGTGAGACCACCCCGCTGGACGAGCCATCCGAAGATCGACGCGCTCACCACCACGCCGAGCCGCGCGAGGAAATCGCGCAGCGCGAAGACCCGCGCTCTCACTTCGGGGCGGGCCGCCTGCTGGATGGCCGACTCCGTCGTGATGAGGAGGAGCGCCACGAAGAGTCCCGCCAGGAACGCCGCAGCGCCCCCGGCGGCGCGCGAGGGGAATCGCGCGAACGAGACCACGGCGAGCCCGGCGCCGGCGAGCGATGCGGCGAGCACCCACGCCCTCGAGCCTCTCCGGCCCCACGCGGCGAGGAGGAGCGTGCCGGCCACCATGCCCGCGGCCGCGAACGCGATCACGCCGCCGACGCCCGACACCACGCCCGATCCATGGCCCCGGATGACGGTCGGGAGCGCGACATGGAGCGCCCCCCCCGCGATCCAGAGGAGCGCCATGGCCAGCATCGATCCCAGGATCGGCTTCGACGAGAGGGAGAGCCGCGCCCCTTCGGCGACGTTCTTCGCGAGCCCGCGGTACGCCGCTGCCGCGGATTGGTGCGGCTTCGCCCGGGGGCGCAGGTCGCTCGGACGGATGAACGCGAGCGCGATCACGGACACGAAATAGGTCGCGGCATCGAGCGCGAAGCCGAAGCGCCATCCCGACCGCTCCACCCAGAGTCCTCCGAGCCACGATCCGAGGATCGTCGCGACGACGCCGGCCAGGGTCGCGAGCGAGTTCGCCTCGACGAGCGCGTCCTCGGGCACGAGGTCGGGGAGGATGGCCGACCGCGCGGGAAGGAAGAAGGTGTTCACCACGTAGAGGAGGAAGACGAGCGCGAAGGCGGCCGGAAGCCCCCACGTCTCCGCCGCCGGAATCATGGCGAGCACGACGACGCCGCGGAGCGCGTCCGACACGAGGAGCGTGGTCCGTGTGTTCCAGCC
>Ga0157379_10000291_pt1 | contig 39720 bp, 24 predicted proteins | sample S25metaG_FD_121802 | JGI IMG/M metagenome (GOLD analysis project Ga0157379, IMG submission 121802) | Switchgrass rhizosphere microbial communities from Kellogg Biological Station, Michigan, USA - S2-5 metaG | ecosystem: Host-associated > Plants > Roots > Rhizosphere > Soil | place: USA... | reverse complement strand
GGCGGTTCGCTGGGCGTGGTGATCGAGGCCGCGCCGCACGAATTGCTCACCATCTTCGGCGCCGCCATCGCCGCCATGCTGATCGGCGGCTCCATGTACAACATGAAAAAGATCATGGGCTCGGTGGGCAAGGTGATTTCCGGCCCGGCCTGGAAGCCCAAGGACTATAACGACCTGCTCTGCCTGCTCTTCCTGCTGACCAAAACGATGAAGTCCAAGGGACTGATCGCCCTGGAAGCCCATATCGAAAAGCCGGATGAGTCCTCGATTTTCAAGCGCTATCCCAAGATCTGCAAAGACCATTTCGCGCTGGATTTCATCTGCGACACCCTGCGCATGATGACCATGAGCCTGGAAGACCCGAACCAGGTCGAAACCGCCATGGAAAAGCAGTTGGAAAAGCATCACCACGAAGCCCTGGTGGGCGCCAACGCGCTGCAAACCATGGCCGACGGCTTGCCGGCGCTGGGCATCGTCGCCGCCGTGTTGGGCGTGATCAAGACCATGGGCGCGATCAGCGAACCGCCGGAAGTATTGGGCGGCATGATCGGCTCGGCGCTGGTCGGTACCTTCCTGGGCGTGTTCCTGGCCTATGGCATTGTCGGCCCGCTGGGCAACCGGCTGAAGGCAGTGATCGACGAGGATGCGCTGTTCTATCACGTGATCCGCGACATCCTGGTGGCGCATCTGCATGGCAATGCGGCGCAGGTGTCGGTGGAAATCGGCCGCGGCAGCGTGCCGAGCGAATATCAGCCCAGCTTCCAAGAGCTGGAAAATTCGTTGAACACCATCCCGCCCGATACGGCGTGATCTTTTGCAGCGTGATTTGACTTAGCGGGCGGAGACCCGAATCGGGCGCGGCAACCTGGCGCGCTCCTGTGCGGCTTCCGACACGGTCACGCAGAAGATCGCCACTGCTCCCGCAAAGATGCCCAGCGGCATCGCGTAATAGACATCCAGATCGGTGCCGAAGGCGACGATCCCCGTCACCAGCACCCCGGTCAGTTGCGCCACGCTCTTGGGAACGGGAAAACGAGTCTGCATGGCGGGTATGGTGCCCCGATCCGTGCAAAAGCGAAACAAAAAATTAACCGATGGTTAACTGCGCCCGGCCTGCTTGAATCCATTGGCTGCCAGCCGGTCGCGGATTTCCTGGGGTGAGCCGGTAAAGCGAAAGGTCCAGTGGACCTTTCGCCCGGCGAACGCCGCAGTGGCGCGCGATTAAGCGCGCCGCGAGGCCGGGACTATTAACACTGTGGACCTGCCGCCCGGCTTATCAAGCCTGCTTGAACCCATTCACGGCCAGCCGGTCGCGGATTTCCTGTGCATGCTCCCGGTCGCGGGCCTCCACCACCAGCTCCAGCGTAGCGGATTTGGCCGGAATCCCGGCCATCATGCGGTTGTGGGAAACCTCCAGCACATTGCCCCCGGCGTCGGCGATGAGGCGGGCAATGTCGGCAAGCTGGCCCGGCCGGTCCTCGATCTGAAGCACCAGCAGGATAATGCGGCCCTCCCGCGTCAGTTCGCGCAGGATCACGTTGGACAGAAGCCGCATGTCGATATTGCCGCCCGACATCACGATACCCACCTGGCGGTCCTTGAACTGTCCGGCATGGGCCAGGAGCGCAGCGAACCCGGCCGCCGCGGCGCCTTCGATCACCGTCTTTTCGATCTCCAGGATCATGATCAGCGCATCTTCGATCGCGTCCTCGCTCACCACAAAAATATCGGAGACCAGCTCCTTGCAGATGGCCGTGGTCAGCAGGCCCGGCCGTTTCACCGCGATGCCTTCAGCGATGGTCTGGATCAAAGGCGCGGGCGGCGGCGTCAGCCCCTTCATGGCATCATACATGGCCGGGTAAAGCTCGCTCTGGGCGCCGAAGACCTGGATGGCGGGCTTGATTGCCTTGGCGGCAATGGCGCAACCGGAAATCAGGCCGCCACCACCCACCGGCACGATCAAGGCATCGAGCTGCGGCACATCCTCCAGCATCTCCAGCGCGCAGGTGCCTTGGCCGGCGATCACTTTGGGATCGTCATAGGGATGGATGAAGATGAGGCCCTGCTCGGCGGCGATGCGGCGCGCCTCGGTGTCGGCCTCCACCAGGTCCTTGCCATGCTGGATCACGGTGGCGCCGAAATCGCGGGTGTGCTTGATCTTGTTGAAGGGTGTGGTCACCGGCATCACGATGGTGGCGGGAATGCCCAACCGCCCGGCATGGTAGGCGACGCCTTGGGCATGGTTGCCGGCGCTCATCGCGGCCACGCCGCGTTTCTTCTCCTCCCCGCTAAGCGACAGGATGCGGTTGAGCGCCCCGCGCTCCTTGAAGCTGGCGGTGAATTGCCGGTTCTCGAATTTGAGCCACACATCGCAGCCGGCAATGTTCGACAAGGTCCGCGAATGACGGATGGGTGTGCGCACCAGGGCGGGCCCGATCGCGCGGGCGGCTTCCTGGATGTCGGCGAAGGTGGGGGCGGAGGACATTCTCAGGGTGATAGTATGCCATTGAATGTGAAACCAGCCTGACGCCGGAATGCCATCTGTGCATCAAAGGTTGAGGCTTGGCTGATGCGCGGAGTCGATTGGCCTTATTTCTGGACTGCCGCGGCCGGCTCACTGCGCTGTCGCGCGCCCGGCCCTGGCATTCGTTTTCGCGCGGTCCGCGCGGCTGCCGCGCCCGCCCTCTTCCCGCTGTCGCGGCGGGCGGGCTTGGCATTCGAACGCCCACGGACCGTGGGCGTTCGAATGGTAGCACCGGACGGATTTGAACCGCCGACCAAGGGATTATGATTTGCGGCTCGACAGAAAACAGGGGGTGACAAGGCAAAACTTCTCCGTTAAATAAGCGCCAGAAAACTGTGTGCAAACAATAGCTTACATGATACTTCGCGGTACGACCGGGAACTACAGAAGACATCCGTTACCACACTCTTCTGTTGCCCCAACGTTGCCCCGAAGGAGAGTCCAATGACCACGCCCAAAAAAATTGTCCTCACAGATCGTCTGTTGAAGGCATTGAGACCCGCGCCACAAGGAAAGCGTGAAATGATTTGGGATGCCATACAGCCCCATTTGGGTGTTCGCGTCAGTGACAAGGGCCAGCGGAGTTTTGTGGTTGTAAAGCGGCAGGCGGGTGCCCCGCGGCCGACGCGACACTACCTCGGAGCCTATCCTGCAGTTTCCCTTGCGGATGCCCGTGCGGCAGCGCCCAGCATCCTTTCAGCGTTAATGAAGGGAGAAAACCCTAAGGCGCTTGAACGAGAGCGCGTTCGACAGGCTAGGCAAGAACAAGGCGAGCCGTTCCACATTGTTGCAGACGAATTTATCAAGGTAGATCTACGGAGCTGATAATCAGACGGGAGTTGCTCGGGTATAAACTTAAGCGCACTAAGATTGGGGGCAAATGGAACGACGAATGGGTGCTCACCAATGATCGTCGTTTTCGCGATACTCCGATTGCGAAAATAACCAGGCGGGATGTGATAGACCTGCTTGAAAAAATTGTAGATCGAGGATCTCGCTATCAAGCCCGCAAGGTGTTTGCGATCTTGAGCAAGCTGTTCAACTGGGCATTGCTACGTGACGCCTATGGGTTTGAAACGAGCCCCGTAGCGAGAATACGCCACACGGACATCCTCGGGAAATTCATGCCCAGATCCCGCGTCCTATCCGATAACGAGCTGAGCGCGGTTTGGATAGCGGCCGAACAGACCGGCTACCCATTCGGAACTCTGGTTCAAATGCTCATGTTGACTGGACAACGGTTACGTGAGGTGTCCAATGCAAAGTGGACCGAGATTTCCGAACAAGGGGATGTGTTGCTCATCCCGGCCAGTCGCATGAAGGCGAAGATTGCTCACTCGGTGCCCCTTCCATCCCGGGCCAAGGAGCTTCTGGATGCAGTTCCACAATTCAATGACGGAGATCGTGCGAAGGGCGATACATTCATATTCAGCACGACCGCTGGCAAGCGACCTTTGAGTGGGTTCGCAAAGATGAAGGAACGGCTAGACAATTCGGTCAAGCGCACCGCTGAAGGGGCAGGCAAGGAATCGTTGCGAAATATGCCTCGTTGGACGCTCCATGATATAAGGCGAACGGTTCGCACGCGGATGAGTAGCCTTGGAGTGCTACCTCTGGTGGCCGAATTGGTGATTGGGCACAAGCAGACCGGAATTCAAGCTGTGTACGATCTTCACACCTACGACCGCGAAAAACGTGCGGCCCTTCGCCTTTGGCAAGAGCAGCTCATGACAATCGTCAAACGTCCCGTTTCGCCGCCGGACAATATCATTATGCTCTATCCAACCCCTTCAACCAATAGCCGCGCTGATGTTGCCAATACCTGACTTACCGGCCGTCGATTTCGGTGATTTCCGATGGACTAACGAAGTGGCCGATTGGGGCGTTCCCGACTGGCGCCACCGAAAGGGCTATCCAGATTCAAAGAAGATTTCCCCGTGGCAATGGGCGTGGGAATTTCGCCGGCGCAATCCAGATTACAGGCTATCGTGGATGGAGGGATCGCGCGCCGCACCCTTTGATCCTACCAAGCCAATTAATCCCGAGTTCGAACTAGGTCTAGCGAGAGTTGTCGTCGGTCCCGAGCCCGTACGAATAGCGGAAAATGAGGCAGCCATCGTCATAAAGCTGGATAATTCTTTTGACGAACAATTGGCTGTGGCATGCCGTGTATTAACGGCGCAATTTCCCGCACTAAGGAGGCGAAGCCCTGCAGTAGCCAAGTTTAGGTCCCGCCCCAACGAATATATTCGCTATTTGAGGGCGCTGGATGGGCGAATGGACGGGGCAGACACAAAGGAGATCGCGCGCCACTTAAAATGCACGCCTAAAGAAGTCCGAAGGTACCAAGCGGTGGGCGATCAATTGTCGTGGGCCGGTTACTTCTTTCTCGCCTTGAAGCCCCAGGGGCGCGCGCCCCGCAAAAAGCCCAAGTAGCAAAATAGCGCCCTGGTCTTATGTGTCCCAGACACCTGAAGGCGGATGTTGAATTATCGCGGTGTCACTCCAGCCACTGCGAGGTATCACATTGCGCATCGAAGAATTTGAAGCTCTGCTAGCCGCCCCCAAAACCAGCTCCGCGGCCTCCCTTTTAACCGTCCCGCCCGCCTACTCCCTTCCGGCGGGCGAGGTATTCGTTCCCTACGACCAACTCTCGTGCCATGGAATCCGGTTCACCCGTGTCCATCTTCGGCGCCTAATCCGCCGAGGACTCTTCCCAGCTCCGATTCGTCTTTCACCCAATCGAATCGCATGGCGGTCATCGGACTTAATGGCGTTTAAGATCTCCAGACCGAGCGTCCTTCCGACGACGAAAAGGGGGTGAGCATGGACGGCCTCGAAGGCAAATGCCCGCGCGGCCAGGCGCGGGCGCCCTGGGAAGACGACGCCCATCAACCCATTATGTATAAACTGGCCGACGACAGAGGCACATATCTTCTGCACCACATTTTCGGCTGCTGGTGGATATGGCACGATAGCAGTTCGGCTCGTTGGATTACCGACTGCGAGGCGATGGCCATTCGGGCATGGGACAAATACCGCTGTGCCTGTGCGAAGTGCGTATCCGGCGCATGACCGAGGGGACCCAGGGATACTTTCCGGGACACTCGGTTATCCAAGTCAGAAGTAGACTGCTGCAGAACGGCTTCCCGCCGGTCCCGATCACGTCACCCGACCCAGCCGATCCCAAGGCAGGGAAAAGGCCGGTGTTGCGTGATTGGCGAAAAGTATGCGCCTCCGCGACGTTTGAGACGCTTCAAGAGTGGGAACGTCTGATGCCCCACTGTCGAAATACCGGAATCCTTTGCCTGGGCGCGGCCGCCGCAGACATAGACGTCCTGAATGAGCAGGTCGCGCAAGAGATAGTGCAACTTGCATTTGAAATCCTTGGGCATACCGATCTCAGACGCACCGGTAAGGCGCCCAAAACCTTGTTGCTCTATCGTGTCGATCGCAATTTCGCGAAAATTCAAACACGCGAGGTTGTCATTTCGGACAACACCAAGGCCAAGGTGGAAATATTGGCCCACGGCCAGCAATTCGTCGGATTCGGAATCCATCCTGAAACGGGTAACCCGTATAAGTGGGACGGAAAATCTCCACTCGACCTCCGCTTGACAGACGTGGCCGAGGCATCGGAGGCCCAGTTCCGAGAATTCATCGGTGCCGCGGAAGCCGCGCTGATCCGAGCCGGTGCTACTGAGCACCCACGAAATCATCGCGGAGCCAGCCCAAATAGCAAGTACTCGCTTAACAGCGTCGGCCAGCAGCTTTCTAAAATCAATTCCGAAGCTTTGGCTAACATTGGGGCTTGGGCTCCACGGCTTTTTCCCAACGGCAAGGTCGGTGCAAATGGAGCATTCCGGGTGTCCTCGAAATCGTTAGGGCGCAACCTCGAAGAAGACCTCTCGATCCACCCGAATGGAATTCGCGATTTCGGAGAAGAGGTAGGCAAATCCCCGTTGGATCTCGTTCGAGAATATGGCGGATGCAGGAATCTCGGACAAGCAGCCGAAAAGCTCTCAGCGTGGCTCGGAAACACTGAAGCGAGGTTCGACAAAGATGCCAATGGTAAAATTGTTTCGGGAAACCAAGAAAATATCCGATGCGCGATCGCCGCGTTGGGGGCCACAGTCTCGTTTGACGAATTCCAGGGCCGGATGCTGATCAAAGGCTTACAAAATGCCGGCCCTCTTCTAGACGACCGGGCGATGGAGCGCCTGTGGTTGGCGATTGATGAACGATTCGGCTTTCGTCCCTCCAAGGATTTCTTCTGGACGGTGGTGCAAGATTTCGCTCATCAGAACCGTGTCCATCCGGTCCGCGACTACTTGGACTCGCTACGATGGGATGGCAAGCCCCGGCTGGAAACTTGGCTTCATGACTATGCTGGAGCCGATGACAGCGCTTATACGAAGGCTGTCGGGCGGATAGTAATGACTGCTGCCGTGCGCCGCATCCGGTCCCCCGGTTGCAAGTTCGACGAAATGCTCGTCTTGGAGAGTCCGCAAGGCGCCGAGAAGTCGACGGCACTGGGGGTACTCGCGGTTAGCCCGGAGTGGTTCTCAGACGACCTCCCTTTGAACGCGGAGAGCAAGAAGGTCATCGAATCTCTTAGCGGCAGGTGGATCGTCGAAGCCGCCGAGCTGAAAGGCATGCGGAAGGGAGAGGTGGAACATCTTAAGGCCTTTCTCTCTCGGCAGGTAGACCGAGCCCGGATGTCATATGACCGGGTGCCCTCGGAAATTCCCCGACAATGCGTATTCATCGGTACCACCAATTCGGAGCGCTATCTGCGCGATGTCAGCGGGAACAGGCGCTTCTGGCCGGTCCGGATTAGCGGGTTCGATCTGGCGAAACTGCGGGAAGACCGCGACCAGCTCTGGGGGGAGGCTGCGCAACTCGAGTACAACGGAGTATCCATACGCCTTGACCCTACGTTGTATGCTGCGGCAGATGCCGTGCAGACGGAGAGGTTGATCCATGATCCGTTCACCGATGCCATCGCGGAAAGGCTCGGAGAAATGAACGGAAAGATCCTCAATAGAGACGTGTGGGAGTTACTGGAGAAGCGTACCGGACAGCGGACCCAGGAGGACAACAACCGGCTTGGCGAGGCGATGCGAGCGAACGGCTGGCACCGAACCCACAGGCGCATTGATGGCGTAACGTCGATTGTCTACGTGCGTGGGACGACCGAGGAACAGGAGCGGCGCATTTTTGTGCTGCTTGACCTTAATGGCCGTCCCTACGTCTCCTTGGACAACTCGGCGGCGATCGCACCCGGCCACCCGATGTGACCCGCGTTACTCCCTGGCGGGCAAGTTCGGGGCCTGCAGGCGGAAGACATTTCCAGGATTTTTTTGACTTTTCTGGAGGGGTAACAGGGGTCGCATCCTGCGGGCGGGTCTTAGACTGCAAGGGCCGCGGCAATCAAATTAGGCGAAGCGCGGTTGACAGATATCTCATACGAAAATGTTGCGCCATGATCTGTGCACCGGAACCTTGATACTCCCTGCCGTGTTGCATCGATCCGTCTTGCATCACCTAATGGTCCGCCTCTTCAAAAAAGCCTCTGGAACGGCCAATGGCATCGGTCGTATATTCTGAGTTAGCCAACATATTTCTGCTTCGGTGCAAGAGATGCCGCGACCCGTCTGCCGAGCCTGCCTCCAGGACGGGCTGAGCCTTAACTTGTACGACCTCATTCGCGTGGGGCTGTTGGTGCGCACCGGCTGGACCGCGCCGCGCAACATCCGCTGGAGCCAAATCGGTCTCGACAATGAATTTGCTTCGGGTCGGATCAGCGCCGGGATGGAACGCGACACCGGTTGGTTGCAGATCGAGGTCGCCGGCCTGAACCAGTGCCTGACACTCCAGCGGTTGCCCCGCCACTACGGCGGCGGACAATGGTACTTCGTCTGCCCGGTCACTAGCTGCCTTTGCTCGGCGGTGTGGATGCCGCCGGGTGGGGCGATGTTCGCGGCACGGAAGGCTTGGCAGGGCGTCGCCTACCGATCCCAGTTGCAGAGGCCGTTCGAACGGGCGCTGGCCCAAGGTCACGCGATGCGCCGCAGGCTCGGCGGGCTGGCCCTCGCGGGCTACGGCCGGGAGGATCCGCCCAAGCCGAGGTGGATGCGCAGGCGGACCTACGAGCGGATGCTAGAGCTTTCTAGGCGGTACGAACGCCTTGCCTACCGAGCCGCCGGCTTTCCGACCTAAAGTTCGGCAGCCCGGCTGTCGCCGGGCACCGGATGGGCTGCCGCGGCGGGACCACTTCTGGACCGCGGTCGACTGGCGTCCGGGCGATCATAGGATGCGCAGTCCCCCGGTCGCAGCCGAACTGTCAGATCGATCAGGACATTGGAGATCTGCACCGCACTTCGGGCAACACGGGGGCTACTGAGGCTGACCACGGACAAATTCTCGGTTTGAATTAAGAGGGTGGGGGCCATTGCCGTGGCCAGGGCCGATTGCTGAAAACATTCAAAAAAATAAACCAGCAATTTCAACCCCATGTGCTGACGCGCTTGCGCTCAGCCCCTTCATGCGGAGCGGGGCGACGATATTGGAGGTGCTTGAGCATGCCTCAGTTTCAAGATAGCGTCGATCGACTCTGAGGGGACCGAGCGATGACAGATGCTTTCCATCAGCAGCGCCAAGAGACAGTCGCTTCCGCGGCGGACTTTTTTACCTACGATATCTCGGACGACGCGCTGGAAGCGGCGGCTGGCAATGTCGGTGGCTTGATGTGCAGTTGTACTCCCTGCACTTCCCAATGCCGCGGCGGCACGCGCGGTAGTCAGCAGTAGCATCCACGGGCCTAAGGCTTTTCTTCACTAAATTTTCGCTGACTGGGATGCCATGAATGGGCGCTATTCATCCCGGCGAGCAATATGCTCGCAGCGGCGCGACGATTGACGAACTTCTTTACGACTTCGATTTCCTGCCCGGGCAAAAGGCGGACGCGCAATTCGCTGCGCGGCGTCTAGCGGCATGGTGCAATGCAAGTGCTGGGGGCGATTGGGTCCTATTCAAGCGACGGCTGGACCGAGACGATCTTTCATTTGATCGGGTATTAGCGAGCTTCGCGAGAAGTATTCCCAAAGGAGGCCAAGAGAGGCCTTTGTGGCTTCAGGATGCAGGGTGGGTGTTAACAGCCTTACAAAGCACTGAAGTTAGCGCGGAAGAGCCCATAGGCCGATCGGGTTCCGCTCTCCCGTTTCAACAATTATTCACGAACTTGGTATTGGCAGCCGAAGCACACGCACTCGGCAAACATGCAGATGCCGTGGCGAGATGTCTGTCAACTGAGGCCCGGTTGGACCTGCGGTTTCAATTGGCCGAAAGGCTAAGCCGCCTTCTTGCCCCTGTCCTCTATGATACCGGCTTATCAAAGCAACGTCCTTCGCTCGGCATCGTCCCTCCCTCAAGCACGTATAGTTATTCACGCTTCGTAGATCACATGCGTTGTGAAGGGTTTCCAACGCTGTTTGGCCAGTTTCCGGCCCTGCTAAGAGTGCTAAGCACCACCGTCCGGCAATGGATGGAGGCATCATCGGAATTCATTGGCCGCTTGCACCATGATTTTTCGGACGTTGAAAGGTTTCTGTCTCTCTCCTCCCGAGCTGCGAAAGTAGTCCGTATCGAGAAAACGACCGGAGACCTGCACAACTGCGGGCGGTCGGTGCTCATCTGTCATTTAACTGCCGAGAAGAAAATAGTTTACAAGCCCAGGGATGCGAGAATCGATAAAGCCTGGTCTTCCTTGGTTGAAGAGCTAAACAAAGCGGGGTCTCCGCTCCAATTGCGGGCTCCCGCGCTTTTGGTCCGGGACGGTTACGGCTGGTGTGAATTCATCGAACATCGGCCGTGTATTTGCACTGATGACTTCAAATTATTCTATATGAGGGCCGGTGCTTGGCTCTGCCTGTTAAGTTCATTCGCGGCCACAGACATGCACGAAGAAAATATTATTGCCTGCGGCGATGAGCCGGTCCCAATCGACCTAGAAATGATTCTTCAAGGCAGTCACGGAAGTGCAGACACAGCTCCGGAACAGAAAGCCTTTGAATTAGCCGCTAAGAAAGTTTCGGAATCGGTGCTTATGACCGGTCTTTTACCGGTCTACGATAAAACACCGGACCGCGAGATTTATCATCATGGCGGAATGGCAGCTCACGATGTGCCCGGCGATGAAGCCTATTGGGAGGATGTAAATACCGACGCAATGAGGCCTGCACGCAGGCAACGGAAGAGCATGCCGCAACGCAATCTTCCTTTTCACGACAAGCAGGTGGGTCTGCTGGGGGACCATGTTGAGTCCGTGAAGACGGGTTTTGGCAACTACGCCGCATTCCTTGCCAGCTATTGGCGTACAGATTTGGGCAGTGGGATGCTGTCGCGGTTTGCCGGATTACCGGTGCGTATCATTCTGAGACCCACGAATTACTACTCGTTACTAATAGAGCGCCTCGTGGACTATCGAAATATGACAGACGGCGCCCAGTGGAGTGCACAGGCTGATTTCAGCACCCGGCTCGCGAACTGGGATAAAGACAATGAGGAGCTTTGGCCGCTGTTTAAAGCGGAACGCAGTGCATTGACGGCTTTGAATATCCCATATTTTTTTACCACCACGGACGGCAACATAGTCAGCGATTTATTCGGGTGCCGGGCCGAACTAGATATTGAACCTGGCATAGCGCATGCCCGGCGGCGTCTAGACGCTTCCGGCGAGGACAATACTGCCTGGCAGTGGGACGTTATTGATTTGAGCACCAGCATTCTGACTAAGAGAGCAGAGCGCGCTATTGAAGCTCTAGCGTTGGGCGTGCCACCAGATACCACGTCATTTCCATCGGAATTGCTAGCACGTTCAGATGCGATAGCGTGCCATATTAAGTACCGATCGCTGCACGCAGGGAACGCGGTTGCGTGGATTGGGTATGACTGGTTGGGCGATAGTGAAGTATGCCAGCTTTCCCCACTTGATACGTCACTCTACAACGGAACATCCGGAGTGGCGTTATTCTTCGCGGCCCATTCGGTAATTGCACGAAGCCAAGAATCCGCCGATTTGGCTAAAGCCGCCTTGGCCTTCGCACGACATTCGGTTCGGGGTAGTACCGGTGCCCGGTTCGCACGTAGCATCGGCGTCGGCGGCTATATGGGTTTAGGCTCGATCATTTACGCGCTCACGACGACAGGCCGGTTGCTGGGAGACAGCGATATTTTGCGGGATGCTGTTATCGGCGCACGTCTATTTACAGAAGAGCTCTTGAACGCAGATGAAGTGTTCGATGTGCTAGAGGGTTCGGCCGGCGGATTGCTGGCACTAATAAAATTGTTCAGAGAGACGGCGGATGACGAGGTTTATAAAGCTGCGGGTTTGTGTGCCAATCGTCTCCAAGAGGGCCTTCAAGAACACCCCGCGTTGACATTGAAAAATCGTGGTAGGCCATCCGGATCTAAACTCCTCAATGGCTTTTCTCACGGCGCAGCGGGTATCGCTTATGCTCTAGCCTCTTGGGGAGAATTGACTGGGGCGAGGCCACCCCTTGAACTTGCTTCTGAGTTGATTCGTTACGAAAACTCTTCGTATTCAGCGGAACGTGAAGCCTGGCCCGACTTCAGAAGTTCGACTTTCGAGACCGATTCGCTGTGGCCCTGCCAATGGTGCCACGGAGCCGCAGGAATAGGATTAGGGCGAATTGCGACATCGCGGCGGTGTAACGGATCAGATGAGAGCATTCTGCGCGAAGATATTCGTCGCGCCGTCCGCACCACTATTGTCTCATGGCCCTATCACAACGACAGCTTGTGCTGCGGCACACTTGGACAGATCGAATTTTTGAAGGAAGCTTCAATCGCTTTAGAAGATCGCACGCTCAATTCCGAAGCTACGAGGCGACTTTATCAAGTCGTCCACGCAGCAGACGTGCGAGGTGATTTCAGATGGAGCGTAGGCAATAGGGATTTCAATCTTGGCTTTTTTAGGGGACTCTCTGGCGTTGGCTACACCTTCTTACGTCACGCCAATCCACAGCTGCCTAATGTTCTTACGCTTTCATGATGTTTCCGAGGCCCTGAAACCTGCTCGTAGACCACGTAGATCGTATCCGCACCGGTTCTACTGCGTATGATTTTGACGTCCGGGGCTTTTAGCGATCATCCGTGCTAGGATAGACGAAAGAATATGCGATCCCTTGGTAGCCGCCGGGTTTTCTAGCTCTCTGCATAGCTTAGGCTCAGCACGATGCACTCGGGGCAACTGAGCGCACTTCCTTTGAAAAATTTGATTAACAATCAAGTTCGCTTTGGCCCTTCCGTTCCGGATAATATTAGATCGCCCATTTGGATCGTGAACCGGTCCGAACTCGCCTCTGCGGCCTCTGGATACCCCTCTTGGTTTTCAGGTCCGTTCTGCCCTCTTTTCGACCAGTGCCAATCCATGGGTACCCCATCGCGCGTCCGCTTCAGGAACGCGCGACGAGAGCTATTACGCTAGGTTCAGATCCACGCGCGCCATGAAGGGCACGCGGGCAGCCTCATGAAGGCCAAATGTCATCTTTTTTTTGCCCCCGCTCGGATCTTGGACCTCGATCACCTGGCCTAACTTCCCTGAGCTTGCCAGCATGTCCTCGATCTCGCGCACCAAGACGTAATAGCCATAGAAATCATCATCCAGATACGCCTTTAAGTGGCCGGGGACCGGCCTTTTGGTTACCGGATCAATCTGCACTTCGAACGTCACGCCCTTGACCTCGTCATTTCCCTTAAGGACTTCGTCCAGGCGCGTCTGCCGCCTATGCAGCGTCGCCTTGAAGCGAGGGCCGCGCCGGGGCAGCAGTGCCGCCACATCCGGCGGCATGCCATAGTCACCGGTGATGGCGGAGACGGGCCCCGTTACGATAACCTCGATGAAATTATTCCCGCCCTCCCGCCCGGTGTTGACCTTGACGCTCCGCTGAGTTTCCAGCCGTACGCCCAGCGCCGTTGGTTGCGAAACCGAGAGGTCGAGCGCCCGCTCCGTCTTGTCTGAAATGGTGATCGCGTGGGGCTGGAAGCGGACCATACCCATGTTCAGGTATGGGCCCGGCGTCTCGCCGGGATCCACCAGAACGTCAACATACCAGAAGTCGCCCTCCTTCTCGTAGCGGGGGTGGAAGGCCATCACATCGACATTGACGAAATGCGGCGGTCTGTCAGCGGTTTCGCCGTCAGAGCTGCCGGGCAGCGGCATCCAGCGATTTTGATGGATTTGAACCTTGAGATTGCCCTTCGTGGCCAGATTGTCATCCAGGGCCTTCCTGATATCGGCAGCGGCAGGGGTCGGCCCAGCGCCCTCCACCGGGCCGCGAACGGAGTCGCGGCCGAAATGGGTGAAATAGCGGTCGCTGACATCCGGCAGGATGGGGTTCGCCCGCGCTGGCCGCATCACGATGCCAAAACACTCCCCTTCGCCGGATGAAAACCAGCAGCTGTCGGGTTTACCTTTCCCGTCGCGATGGGTGCGTCGCCACTGGACACGGACATACATCTCGCGCCGCTGGTGCCGGCCATTCATTTCCTTTTGCCAGGCGAAAAGCGGCGCGAATTCCACATCGCCCATCGGCGCGGGCCGGATGGTTGAAGGGAGCCAAACCGTTACCGGATCGCTGGTGGTGGCAAACTCATCCTCATTGGTAGGCGAAGGAGCCCCGTCCACCTGGCGGAGCATGGCGGTATGCCGCGAGATCGCCTTCAGCGTCAGTGAAAGTCGCCGTGCGCCCGGCGTCCCAAATGTCAGGGCCATGCCGCGCGGCACACCCGCTACTGTTTCCAGCAGGTCAATCTGGTCGAGATCGTCGCCGGTTGCGCCATAGGCTTGGGGCGTATCTTCCAGAAGCTCCTTGCGACAGGACACATTTCGCGGCGGGAATTGCGGCTGCCCGTCGCTGTCGCAGCGAGGCAATGGCACACCAGGGATATCGCTCACGTCATTGAAGGTAGCCTGCAGCACGATGGTGCCGGTGCGGCGAAACCCGATGCCGGCTGGCCCGGCGAACCATGCCATGTTCGAGCCGACTTCATTTTCGCTGACCCATTTGGCCGGATCGTGCTGGTCCGGCTTTTTCAGGAATTCACGCCAGCCGGCATCGTCCTTGATGGTGCGCCTAAGAAGATGAAGATCAGCGCTGTTGATTGGAAAACGCGGCTTTGGTGGGCGGGCACAGGCATGGAACACCGACACGGTGCTGTACTCGACCAATCCGGTCGCCGGCCCGTCTGTTTCAGCTAGAAGAGAACTAAGTGTTGTGCTTGCGGGCAACTGTTTTGCGTAGGGGGAGAAATACCTTGAGAGTACCGAGACTCGAGCCTTCGCTGCGGCAGTCGGGTCTTTTTCATCGTCAATTTCGCCCAGCCCCAGCCGTTGCCCCATCCGATCGAGCAAGTTGCGAGAGGTTTGCACGCATTCAAACCAGTCCAGCCGATCTTTGCGAATTGCGGGCGCCATGCGTATGTCGTAAGCCTCGCCGGCCGCAAGCAACACACGCACACGCCGCACAGTCTGCGTGCCGTTTGGCGGCTTGCCATAAAGCGGTCCGGCCGGAGACAGTGTCTTAAAATGGCTGTCGGCATCCAGATATCCAATGTCGCTGGCGTCAGAATTGAGGATCGCGCGCCCGCGCGCCTGGGGCGTGGTTTGACGCACTTCCAACATCACCGGCATGGCGTGGGGATAGACCAGCGGCGTGGTGATCCATTCGCCGTTCAACTGCACTGATTGGAGATATTTGGGATCATACAACGCCAGCCGCAAGGTCTCCACCACCTGAGGCACCTGCTCGTGGGTGAGGATCTCCAGCACGATAGAGTCGATCGCAGGATCCGGATAATAGGGACTTTGCCGATCGGCCTGGTTCTCCGTGCCGGAGACCTTGAATATGCCTTCCGCCCTGTTCGGATCCCTGATGGGATTATTGGCGTTGTAAATGACCGCATCGCCGATCGTGTTATCGGGCCTGGTCACGGCGAGGCCTCCGTTGTGGGAGTCCAGCTTCACATTGGTCAGCCCGCCCAGCGGCCTGACCGGCCTTTTGTTGTTGCGGGGGCGTAGGTTCACGCGCGGCAAGCTGCCAAGCAAGCCGCCCTTGACCGCCTTTTCCGCAGGATGAAGCGCCGCGAAGGCCATGGGCACACCGCACATCAGCACCATGCGGCGACTGTTGTCCGACACGTAGGGCTTGCGGTTACACGGAGCGGAAGGCGCGACGCATGGGTCGGACCGCACCGCCATGATTGTAAGGCTTTCGCCAGGCGGATCGGATTGTTCCTTCGGGAACAGCCTCGCGACGGCGGGGGCGGATGCGGGCTGATTGCGACGCAACCGGAAAGCCGGATTGGATTTTTCCGCCTGGACCATTGGGGGCACCACGAATGGGTCGCTGCCGTAACTACTTCTGGCGCTGTCCAAAGTGCGCCGCACGCCGCCTTCATAGACCGCGCGCCCAGCCAAGCGGATGGGACGGTCGATTTCCGTCCGCGGGGGTCTGGGTCCCTCGGTGTCAGGCGCGATGGTGACACTAAGCGGCAGGTCTCGTCCTGGATCGATGTTGTTCTTTTCACCCCCATTGGCCGGCGCCCCCAGAAGATCGCCGGTAATCCGCACAACGATTTCGTCCGCGACGATCTGGCTTTCCGAGTCCGACTTCCCCACCGGTTTCTCGTCCTTGGGGATCAGGCGGGCTGCGAGGCACACGGAGCCCTCGTTCAGCAGGTCGGCAAAGCCCATCACCCCGTTTGTGACATCCAGTGCAGCCTTGACTAACCCGTTAACATCTATCCCCTCCACCGGGCCGAAGGTGATCTTGCGGCGCATGAGGCTTCGCCAAGACGCGGGCGCGGGTTTTTCCCCAACACCGATGTCGAGAGCGAAGCCGATGGTGAGGTCGTCGGCATAGAAAATCTTTTCCGCGTCGGAAGCGGCACGGCCACCGGTTTTAGCGTATGAGGAATCGATATCGGACAGCGCGCTGGCGGCCGCGTCGCGGTCCATCATAACGATGGAATCGTTGCGGGCGGCGCCCAGCCCGTAGCCGGCTTCCTCCCCGCCCGTTCCAGCCGCTGTCAGGGCCCGGCCCGACTCCGACTGGCCCGCATTCAGTAACTGCTCGGCACGGGTGGCGATGTCCATGGAGGCAAGTTCGAACCGCGGCTTGTCATCGGTGACCGACGCTGCGCCGAGATGCCCCATTCCGCCGGATTGCGGGATATTGTCGGCCTGTTCCGCGGTGAACGGCCAGAAGCTGTCATTCGCCTGTGTGAGCGCGGCCGCGGTCCACTGCACCACCTTGCCCGAATAATCGACCGGTTTCCCGCTCACATCGTCCTGGCCCCATCCCGGCAGGTCGGACTCGATTCCCAGCAGGATATCGTTGCCGTCGCAATAGGTCAGCAGGTACTCTTCGAACCTGATCTCGATGTCCAGCACGAGCTTGAGCACGCGCGCCAAGCCTGGATATGCAAGCGCACCGAAGAAACGGCGTGATGGCGCGTCGGCATATTGTCGGACCAATGCGTCCACCTCCTCGATCTCCTGCTGCGTCTTGTCCTTCAAAGCCAGCGCGATGATTCGTGGGTCCGGCCGCAGGGCAGCCAAGTGGAGCGCCAGCACCATCTGCATGGTTTGTTGTAGATTGGCTGACGGAGCACCGCCCGCCCCCTGCAGCACATCGATGAAAAGCGAATCGAAGTTGCTCGCGGCCCCAAACAGCGTGCCGGCGCCGTGTGGGCCAGCGCCAGCGTGGTGGTCAGCGTTGCCGGCGCGCAATTGCGCCAGAGCCCTCCGCCGAAGGTTGCAAAGCGCGACCCGTTCCCGCCAGGCCGCCAAGCCGCGCTGCAGACCCTGGCGCATGGTGTCGGTGATCTCGGGGACCAGCGGCTTGCCTGGATAGTCGCAGAAGGCGTTGTTCCATTTGTCCGGACGCTTGCGCTGATCCATCGCCGCTGCGGAGAGCTTGCGCCCTTCATACTGAAGGCCGCGGCGTCCCACGCCCGCCACCATGCTTTCGATCCATTCATCATTGGCGGCGTCCTTGAGCCCGGGATGTTTCTCGCTGCTGAACAGGTTGGGCACGCCAAGCCAGTCGGTGGTGCGGTAATCATGCCTCCCATGGGCGCTGACGAACCCCCACCCTGTGCTATGGCGGGAAAGGGAATCCAACAGCCGCACCGCGTCCATCCGACGCAACAATTCCCAGGCATGATGGCGGACGGGCGAGATGATGTTCCACTGCTTGCTGTTCGCCATGAAGCGCTCAAGCAGATGCGGCTTGGCGCCCCCGCGCACAGCCGGACGGGTATCGTCCTTGCGGGAAAACACATCCTTCAATGCCTGCCAGGGATTATCGATGGTGTTTTTCGCAGCGTTGAATGTTGCATCATCCAGACCGTTGTTGCCACCTGGGCGCCACATATTGAGATAGTATTGGGCCTCCGACAGAGTGGACTGACAGAAGGTCTGTTTGTCCGGCGCCATCAGCGCCTGCCACAGTGCCAGCGCCTGATTGAGGTGGTCGCTTTTCATGTTGGTCTTGACGGTGGCGCGTGCCCCCACGGCGTTCCGCGTGCCTGGGCGACGGACCAGGATGCGCACGTCTTTCGATGACTTTTCCCTATTATTGGGATTCGTCGCCAGTAGCCCAGCAATGCACGACGGCCATTCGCTGATGTCGCCGATCGGCTTGGCGGACGGATCGGGATTCGGAGTCAGGATGAGCGCCGCTCGCGCCGCATTTTGTACGTTGCCGCCCTGCGTGGCATGCACCTCATTGCCAGCGGGCACGAGACGGACCGAAAGCGCGATAGGGTTGTCGGCCATGGCTAATCCTCGAAATAGGAAAGATACGCGTTCCAATCATCGTTCATCAGCACTGTCGAGCATTGGATCGTCGGCGGCGGTTGTGCGGGCAGTCGGGATGCCGGGGCGTTGACGGCGAGCAGGCGCGGATACCCGCCGCGCGGTGCCTTGTGGCTGGCGCCGTTACCACCGGCGCCCCAGCCTTGGTCGATGGTGCGCGAGACGCCCACCGAATAGCTGTAATGGACGAAGGCCACCTTGAAGGTGAATGTGAACGTGGCGCTGCCACGCATGGCACCGCCGTCGGCCTGCTCCACCGAGACCAGGAGGCAGGCGCTGACGCCGAAGCAGGCGATATGGGCGTTGCCGGCTGCCTGGAAGAAACCCGTCAGCTTGGCGCTGTCGTAAATCCTAGCCACATAGATGCCGGTGGTGACCGAGCCGATCGCCTCAAGTGGGCCAAATTTGAAGGCTACCACTGCCCCGTATTCACAAGAAAACTCAAAGCCCACAATATTCTTGGAGTCCGAGACGAGTGCGAGGAAAGCGAACCCGCCCATTGGCATGCAGCAAAGACCTACAGGCGCCTCGCGGCGGCCGATGCCGGTGCGGAACAGGGCCGGCCGGTCATCGAACGGCAACTCCACGCTTGCGGCGACGGAAACATAGAGGAAGCTCATCTCGCCCAAGCAGATGGTCCCGAGGTCCAGCACAAAACCGGCCTCAATGCCGGGAGGAGAAAACTGCGGCGTCAGGAAGAAACCGCTACCAGACGGGCTCAACCAGTTGCCCAGAGCGCTGAGGAAATCCACCACGGGACCCAGCGTGACGTTCTCGATCTGCAGGTCCAGATGCGTATCCTGGCCGGTGCCCGCGGTGAATGTGCAGCGCTTGAAGTCGAGGGTTACGACTTCGAAGATGTCCACCCGAAAGGGTTGGAGCTGACCCACTGCGGTCATCCGGGCCTGCCCCGCTGCGGGGCTGAGCGAGGCCTTGAAAGTGACCAGTATGTCGTCCTGGAACTCAAACGTTTGCGGTGGTTGGAGGCCTTCGCGCATGGAGAAGAAAGGCGGCAGTCCACCGATCTTGGAATGCAACGAATAGGACACCACGACATTGGGGAACGCGGTGGCGACGGCATATTTGACCAGATCACGCTTGACACCGTCGAGATCCTTGAAGATCGCGCCCACATGGCCATGCAGCAAAATGTCGTAGAGCTGGTTAAGTGTGTTCAGCAGCCGCGCCATGGCCGGCTCGGGCTTGGCAGGATCGGGCTTGGCAGGATCGGACTTGAGGAGGAAGGCCTGGACTGCCTGCAACGCGGCGGTGATGTCCTTCTGACGATCTTTTGGCGACGGCTCGCCCTGCACCTTCACCAGCAGGTCGTACGCGCCCTGAAGCGCGATCTTCTCCTGGCCCAGCGCCTCGTCGAGGCCCGCGAGAAGCGTCAGCAGATCGCGGTTCAACAGCACGCGAAGCGGGCCCGTCACATCCGGCTCGAGTTTCTCCAGCGACGCGAGACATTGCATCGCACTGTCATAGGCGCTGACCAGAGGCTTCAACGCACCGGCCAGCACCTTGCAGGTGAAAGTCTCCAGGTCCTCGACCGCGCCCGCCTGCAGCGCGAAGGCGGTCGATATCAGGCCGAGAAAGCTCTGCTCATGTTCGCGCGACAGCAGGCCGATATCGCCGGCGCTGTTCGCCAGCAGCCGTCCGCCTTCCGCGACATTGCCCGCATTGATGAGGCTGACGCCCCGGGTGATGTTAGCCTGGACCGCCGGAATCTTATGTTCGCGCAGCAGCTTCACGCTGTCATCCAGCTGGCCCGCCCGGCGGACGTCATCCTTGATTGTGGCGGCGATAACTTTCGCCTGCTCCAGCGCATGGTCAGGGGCCGCAGAGAGGCTGGAAATTTGTTCGGGAATCTGGATCAGCGCCTTAAACAACTTGCCCGCATCGCTCACGGCCTGCCCGGCCAGATCGGCGATACTGCTACTCGCCGCGCCGCGCGGCGCCCGCATGCGCGCTTGGATACTGCCGGAGGGGTCCGGCAGATCGACCGTATCCAGAAGGTCGGTAAGTCCACCTTGGAGGACCGCGAACATCTGGCCGGTAGCCTCGATCGCGCGAAGCCGCTGGACGGACAACCGGCCCAACGCGGCTGCCATGTCCTGGCTCAGCACGCCTGCGCTGCAACTCTTTGCGGCTTCCTTGGCCAGATCAGCCAGCTTGATCCGCTCGACATCCACAAGCGCAAGGTCCGTCTTCACCCGGTCCAGGCCCGCGCCGGCGGCCTTCCGCATCTGGCTTATGCGGGAGACTAGAAGCTTGAGGGTCTCCAGATCCTTCGGCGGCAACGCCCCCGGTTTCGACAAACCGGTCAGGAAGTCTCTCGCGCGCGCTTCGAGCTTTCCAAGCTCGTTCACGGCCGCTTCGAGATCGGTAACGACGGATCCGATCTTCTCCTGGCCCGCCAAAACGTCCTGTGCGGCGCCGGCCACTTGCGTGGCCAGCTGTTCGCAGGTCGTGCCCGCGGCAGCGAGCAGCGCGCGCATCTGTGTGCTGCCCAACAAGGCATCTGCTGCACCAAACAGCGCGTTAAGCGTCTTGAAAATCCGCGCCTGCAGTGACCGCGCGGCGTCATCTGCTTCGCCCTTCAGCAGCGCATGGCATTGACGGAAGCCGGCGACAAGCGGCGCGCCGACCGCTTCATAGGCCAGCGCCTGGGCCATCTGGGCAAAAGCCGTTTCATAGGTGCGCGGATCGGCCGATTTGAAATCTTTCGGCCTCTGATTGGCTTCGGTACCGAACACCAGGGTCCGCCAGACGGCATAGCCATCGCCCGGCGTCCCGGCGGGCGGCAGGATCTTGTCCAGCTGGGCCTGGCCTTCCTTGAGCACCGTGTCGAGAAGCAGGGCGGGAACGAAACTGCCCAGCAGGGCGATATACCGCTTGAGGTCCCCCAGGAACGTGACCAGCGCGGCGGGAATAGGGTTCGCGGCGATCTTCTCAAGCTGGCGCAATTCCTCGGCCAGGGCGGCGTTGAACAGGCGCGTGGCATTGGCAAGATCGTTCAGCGCCGTGATGGATGCCTTTGACTCCGCATTGAGCGCGGCCTGCGCAGCGACGATGGCCTTCGAGACCGATTTGAAGCTGCCCTTCTCGCCGGTCTTTTCCGACAGAACATCGTTGGCTTTGGCAAGGTCGGGGTAAAGCTGTCTGACCGTGATGTCGCCGACCTTCTGGTCGAGCACCGCCGCAACCTTCTCCGTCGCGATCTGCAATGCGGCGACCCCGTCCTTCGCCCACGTGCCAAGGTCATCCACCACGTCATGCAATTGACCCTTGATCTTGTCCGCTTCAGCCTGAAGCTCCTGCCCGACCGAGTCGATTTGCTCCATCAGTTCCGGCGCGGTGGCGAAAAGCGCGGCCTGCAGCACATCCTTCAAGGGCAGAAGGCCCAGCAGCTTGGCGTCGGTGTGGAAGAAATCTCGTGGATCAAACAGGCCGGATTCGGCTCCCGTGGGCGCGGGCGCCGTGGCAGCCGGTGGTGTTTCGCCGCCCGCCTGTCCTTTCGCGCCGAGAGCGGGCTTGACTGGGGCCAGCGGCGGCACCAAGGGCGGCAGCGGCGCGCCGCCGCCGACAGGCCCATTGTCGCGCCCGATGGCCGTCACCACTATAGCTGGATTGACGGCGCCTCCAGAGCGCGCGGTGCGGCCGCTGAGATTCATCACGACCGGCGCGGGGGCGGGCTCGAACCAGTTCTTGGGCGCGTTATTGCGCTGGCCATGCACGCTTAGATACAGAAAGCCCGGATTGGCGGCTCCATCGAATCCATGCTCGCGAAACAGTTTATGGTGTGACACGCGCACCGCGCCGGACGGACTGTCCAGGAATCGCTGCAAAGTGCGCACATGGACATGGCCCTCCATCATCCAGGGATAGAAGGGGGGTTGGTCCTTGCCCTCCATTTCCGGCGTCATTTTGTATTGCTCGCGCGCACCGGAGTCGGCCGGAACGTCGCCGCGGCCTCGCACACCGAGGAGGATGCGTTCGGTCTCGAAGGTGCAGCCTCCCGGCTGCTTTTCCGGTGCGTAACGGACCGGCAGGCCCGCCGCGACCGCCGTGCGCAGGGCCGATGTCGCGTCTATCGTCTGATAGTAGTCCACCAAGGCCGCCATGGTGCGCGGATCGTGGACCGCCGTATTGTCGGCGAAGATCAGCGGCACGGTGAGCGCGCCCGAATTTTCCCCGGGCGCGAACTTGAAATGAATTTCGGCGTTTTCCTGCGCCGCCGTTCGGGGCCAGAACACCAAGCCAAGGCCGCCGCCCGAGAGCCGGATGGCTCCGTTCGGCTCGACAAGCTTTCCCTCTGGGGGATTTCCGTGAATCTCAGGGTCCACGATGTCCGGGGACCGTCCGCCCAGGAGCCTTATGCTGGCGAACGGCAGGTCATGCGCGTCAAAAGGGTGGCCTGGGCCAGGATAGCGCCGCTCGTCCGCCGGCAGCCGCAGATATTTGTGCTGGATGAGATAGGTGATCGGTGGTTCAAGTGAACCCCCGCGTTTGAGAGTGAACCGCTCGGTCTCCTTGACGAGGGACACGCGCACGCCCAGCGGAAACAGGAAACCCTTGTAAAGAACCTGGACGTTGTGGTCATAGGACAGCACCGTGCGCTGCCGGAATCCTTCGATATTCAGAGCCGGATAGGCGCCCAAGCCTTTGGCTTTGCTCTCGTCCGTGCGGTATGGCGACGCGGGCGGTTCGAACGTCCCCAACAGGTCGGCCGAGCCGCCGAGCCCCGTCAGGGTCAGCTCTCGCGCCTCAAGCGGCGGCGGCAGATAGACCCCTTGAGTGATTTCGTGGCCGCTGGCGAAATCATTCAGATCGAAAGATGACTGCACCACCGCGGTTGGTGGCGTCCGGACGCCGCCAGCCGTCGTCAGGCGAGGAAGCACCGGCAGTCCGTAGAGGCTTGTCAACGCTACCAATTCATGACGATCTCTTTTATTGAGGGTCAGCCGTAACCGGCGCGGCGAAGTCGAGCCTTCCTCGTCCCAAGGCGTGATGTCCTCCGCGGAAGGCGCTGGCGTCGGCTCACCAGTGTCCTTGGGGGGCCTGCCGGGAAAGTTCAGGTCAGCGGAATAGAAAGTCTCAGCCTTGAAATCAGGCGAGTAGATGGCGCGCAGGTCGCCGCTGACGCCATCCTCCACTCTCAGGCGCGCGGTCCAGGCCGGCACTGGTTTGCCGTTCGAGAGGGCGTCCTTATCGAACTTGCTGGTCTGGAAACGCGCCGCTTGGCTGGGCGACAGGATTAGGCGTCCAGGAATTTCGATCGCGGTCACGAAGTCGTCTGGCTCGGTGATCTGCCTTGTCACCGCATCCATGCGCGTCTGGCGGTCTTGATTGGGTTCGATTCCGTGGAAGTGCAGCAGCTGTCGGATACGTTCCGCTTCTGTCGCAGGTGGTTTGGTACTAGGGTTTTTCGCTTTGTAATATTCCCACGACTTCGCGGGAGATGCCACGACCGGTTCCAACTCTGCCCAGTTGGTAAGGTCTTCGAGATCGAGGTCGAAGTGGTCGCGCCGAGGCGCTAACTGGCCATTGAGCCCGATGGTGAAGGCCAGGCGGCTGCAATCGGCCGTGTGCGCTTCGACCACATCTTCTAGCGGCTCGCCTTCATCCTCTTCATACTTGTCGGCGTATAGCGCCTTCAGGGCTTTCTGCACCAGATCGGAATCCGGTGAATCCTTCTTCGGGACCGCATCGGGCAAAGGCGGATCCAACGGGAAATATGCTTTGCCCGCGACGCTTTGGTACTTGGCTCGGAATGCTGCATAATCCGGCTGCAAGTTTTCCTTATAGCATTCGATGGCTTCGCGCGTTCCCAGCGCATTGCCGTTCTTGTCGAGCGGTGGCCAGGGATCCAGTTGGACATTGGGATAATCCAGACTGTCGACATCCGATTGCAATTGCCGGAAATGCGCCACTTCTATGATATGCTGTGGTGGCAGGATAGCCAGCAACACCGGACGGTCGTCGGATTCAGCTCTGAGAGCATCGGCAAGCGTTTGGGTCGTGGGATAGAGGCGCCCGGCCGAATAACTCGCAGAAGGACGCCATACCATCTTGCGGAACTTGAATGTTACGTTGAGGAGATCTTGCGCCCTCATCAAAGTAAGATGGGCTTTATCCAGCGGGATGGATGAAGCGAGCGTGGCCAAGTCGACGGTTGCGGCGTCGCCGTTGCCGGCCGCTGTCCCGGAAACGCGCGCTGCCGCTCGGCCGGCCAACACTACAAGTTCCTGGTTGGCAAAAACGAAACTGTTGTAGTCCGCACCGGAAACGTGCGTGGAAGCCGTGACAATGGCACCGCGCAATTCCAGGGCTTGGATATTGCCGTTGAGCGCCGCAAGGCTCACGCCGTGATGCGCACCAACGCCGCGCACATCCAGGCTTGCGCCCGGTAGGTCCAAGACGAAAGGCTTTTTGTCCAGCAGCAGCAGCATCGCATGGTGCGCTTCGTCACCCCGAGCGCCCTGCAACATGACGCCCTGATCGAGCGAAAATCGCGCCAGTCGCCCATGACGGCGATGGTCCAGCTCCATCTGCCAAGCGCCCCGCACCATCGTGCTGCTTGTCTGCAACTGATCCTGCCATACCTGGACCGCGACATGCGGCCTGTTTAGCGTCCGAAGCGTGACATCGGCATCGCGATGCGATCCACGGAACTGCCTCTCCGCTGTCGGCGCGCAATCTTCGGCAGTCGCGCTTCCCGACCAAGTCTGCAAGGCCGCCTCAAGCAGGTGATCCTGCGGCCCTTGACCGGGCGGATGCGTCGCGAGCACCAGTGCGCGCGCACTGATCGCATTGCCCATGCACAAGAACGGGCTACTGCCCGCCAGCTGCCAAGTGAGATCGGGCCGAAGAGTAAGCCTTTTGACTTCTCGCACGCTTTTCCAGCCGAGATTGCCGGCAAAACGCGCCGCCACCGAACGACCTAGTCGGACGGTGATGCCGCCGCCGGCCAGAAAGTCATCTAGCCATTCGCTGCTCTTTATGCCCAGTTCAGGCGCTCTCAAGACGATGCGCCAACCGGTGCCCTTGCCTAGGCGCTTGCCCGGCGACAGCTCAATATCCAAGTCGAAGCACGGATTGGATGGCAGCAATGCGGCGTTATGCACACGCAGATAAATAACGTTTCGCTGTCGCCGTACCGACAGGCGGGCGGCCTCACCGAAGGCACCGCGCCTGACGGCCCATTTCCACGTGTCCATCCCCAACAGGAGGCCGTCATCGGTTTCATCGATGCGAATCCTACCAGGTCCACCGCTGCCAGCTCCAAGCGTGGCCACGCCACCCCCCGACAGCACGGCGCGGCGCGACAGGCTGACACGCGTCGACAGAATCGCGCCCCCCGTGAGGGCGTGAACGGCATCGCGATGGATCGGCGAAACACGCTGGGCCGGCTTTTTTTTAGCAAATGCCTTTGCGAGTTTATCCAGCGCGTACATCTCGATCTTTTCCTATGAGATGTCTTGGCTTGAGAGCGCACGCTTGTATCGTGCGGCTCGCCGCAGAAGATTTGTTTCCCTGCCGTTCGACCAAGCGGAAGGGTTTGCGGCACGGTCGCGCAATGCTCTTCAACTTTCTTTTGGAGATACGTTATGGGAATGTGTAACAGACTAACCTCGAAAGAATATCGCAATACAGCTGGAACGCGAGACCACCTATACTTGCGATCTTGTGGATATCCCCAGTCCACGTTGAAATTTGTTCCAATCCCGCACTACGATGAACCGAGTAAAAGAACGCGCGCGAGCGTCGCGCACATCCATTCCTAAGGAGTGGTCCATGCCCAAGGCCATCGACAATCCCGCCGCGCCGTCTGGCAAGTACAGCAAAAGACAAGTCAATCTTGCCAACTTGGGGTCGCCGACGGGCGCCAAAAAAACTTTCGAGGCGGTCATCGCTGCGAAAGACCTTGCCTTCAATATCCAGAAGGCGCTGGACTTTCTGACGGCATGTGAAACCTGTACGCCCCGCGTCACGTACAAGCTGGGAGCGAAATGCAAGTTCAACGCCGTTCCGGGCCGGGATTTCACGGCCATCGACTGCAGCGGATTTGTCCGCGAATGTGTGCGCCGTGGAACGAATCTGGGAGATACCTTCCCCGACGGATCTGTGAACCAGCATGACTGGGTGAAGGCACAAGGCTTTGCGACGGATACAATTAATGGCGGAATGCAGCAGGACGGCGCAGTGCGAATCGCTTTCCTGCCGCCCACTCCCACCCGCGAGATCGGGCATGTCGTACTAATCCATAACGGCAAGACATTGGAATCCCACAGCAAGGTCGGCCCAGATTCGCGTGACTGGGACGGCACCGGTTGGCAGGCCGAAACGGTCGTGTACGTGTTGCATGCGGCTCAAGCGAGCCTTCCCGCTCCGATGGCGGCGGTCGCGAACAACTTCATGGACCGCCTCATCGCCACCTTGAAAAAAGCCCAAGACCCGGGGAAAGATAAATTTTTCTTCCCGGATGGGATAAAGCAGCTTGACGTCCAGTTGCATATTGGCGGTTCCGATACCTTAGTGGGCATCCAGATCAGCATTAATGGGAAGTCCATTAGCGATTGATGCGCAAATAGGTTTCGGCGCCGGACAGTACTTCTAAATTTCGAAGGAGCGACCGCCGCATCTTGTTGGAAACGTAGTTGGGGCGCACTCGTGAATTTCTGGTCAATTGAACATTTACGGCGGCTACACCTTTAAGAGATCGCGCCACAGTGACTGGTACTATTGTTGTTTTGGCCTAGTCCCAGCGGATCTAGCAATTTGGAAAAGCTCACGCCTGCTTGAACCAAGCTCGGCTCAGCCTGAAAGCGGCTGTCGGGCCCGCGAAGTCAATGGCTCATGGACACCTTAGCGCGCGGTCAAGGGATCTATGATCCCTTGGTCTCTTCTCAGATTGCTAGGCTTAGGCTGGCTCAGCCACGAATAACGTGAGACACGGGGCAACGTCGGGGCAACACAGAGACTTCCGGTAAGTCTACCCTTCTTCGCCACTCAGTAAACTTGAGAAATGTTCACCTCTCGCCAAGCCTCCCTTTCCCGCGTGCCGGGCGTGACGGTGCACAGATATTGGGCTTTCACCTTCGCGCCGAAGGCGTTGTTGGCGCGAAGCTCAAGCAGAGTGGTATACGAGCCGTCGGCGTTCTTCGAGGCTGGCATATTGACGGATGTGGGGTCGAATTCGGCAGAAGCGGGGTCGTTTAGCCGCTGACGAATAAAGGCCGCACACCAAGTCGCTGCAGATATCTCAGGTGCCGGCGCCCGATTTGCCAAATACGCGATGCCGATCAAAGCAAGAATGGGTACCGGAATCAGAATTAAGCACCCCTTCAACTTCAGATTCTTTTCCGCGCAATGAGGGCATTTATCGTACGTATCCGCATATAGCTTTGAACAATTTCCGCAGATAGCCATCGCGTTCCCCAGACCTGGTGACCGGGGAGTTAGAAAACCTCAGATTGGCAAGGTCGCGCGGGCCTTTAGGCTTTCGCCCTGAACATACGCCTGCGCCTCCCCGACCATAGGGTCGAGGAGTGCTGTGACGGCGCACTCGGCCGCCAATCTGAGGGGTTTCTAAGCCCCAAGTGGTTAAATCCACTATGAGGAACTTAGCCTGAGCAGCGGTACAAGGCCAGTAAGTTGCCCCGCGATGAGCCAAATTTCCGGATCGATTGGGTCAGCCGTTTAGCCGTTACCGCGTAGGCGCATTATCCACTGATGCTTGGGAGGCTGACCAACCAAAGAAATATCATTGACTTGGCAGACCCTATTTGCCCACCGAATTTGCAGGACTTGGGATATCACCAGAATCCTTTGGGCAACGTCGGGGCAACCAAGCCTCATTGATAAATTTTTGATTTAAAATCAAACCCTCCATGCCGCGCCTGAAATGAGCAACGGGCTAGTTACCGGTTCGCAATCCTGATAGCGGCGACATTAGTTAGACGAGCCGCCCGCTCGAAGGAGCAATCGAATCTTAGCCGCCGGATGCTCGACCGACTTATATGGGGTCCCTGCTGATTCGAAATGGCGCTTTCCAAGCGGATGAAGCATTGCCGGATTGTCGGTACGAACCGTCGCGTACCATGATTGTCCCCCCTCTGGTCCCTGCGTCAGGGCATCGATAATTTTATACGACATTCCGCCCCTATAGGCTTCGTCGCAATAAATCCAGCCAAGTTCGATAGGGTAATCCGACCACCGGCTGGCGATGTTCGCTTTGCGAAAGCATCCCTGATGATAGTTCTGGTCAGGCCGCTTGAGCGCACCCACAGCTGCGAGCGCTCCTCCTGTTCTGACAAATGCCAATTTCACCCCGTGCCCGAGCACCCAATCCGGAGAAAGCCTGGCGACTTCCTCGCCGCTGTTCACATGAGCGCAGAATGCTTTGATCTCATCCGGCGAACATAACGTTGGCGCTATGAGCTGAATCGCGAATTTGGTATCAGTCATTGCGGATCATTGCCTCTGACAACTAGGTCTTCATGAATCCAAGGCCGCCATGCGATCGGCGGCGAGAATTCGTCCCAATATGCGAAAGGCTCTGCAACAAACCATGTCCCTTGGAGGTAGACGAATGCCACGGTGGAGGCGTGGGGATTACGCCATTCGTTCAAATAAACCTGGATTGGCTTTCGTTCTGGGATGCTCGCCAGCGGCTGCCAACCTTCTTTTACCAGCTCAGTGCTCAGCGCTTCTGACTTCGGCTTGATCCGATCTACAAGGTGCCAACCTTTTTCGCGCAGCTCGCGCCACATGATATTGCGGGACCTTGTTCGCAAGAGGACGCGACCGGTAATGGCATCCCTGATCTCGGGTGGCTGTGTTCCACGATAATACTCGGTCAGCGTCACAAATGTCTGACTGGCTAGAATTTCATCAAGTCGAGATTGGGCGGTCATTGTGTAATTCATTAGTTTTTCGAGCCACACCAACCATGTTCCATTCAGGCCGAAGCAGCCGGATCAAACCTGCCTCTAGTCCCGCAGCGGTGTTCACGGGAAAGCCATTCCACTCGAGGGCGGGCGGGGTCGCAATCAGAATTTGTACACGCGCACCATTCGCCAATGCCTTCGCAATCAGCTGCTTAACTCTGGCACTAGTCCGATGCCGTACATGTCCGCGTTGATAATGGCCCATGCGAGTTCGAAGCCCCATGTGCGACAGCCCCAAATATCTGACATAGCCGTCAACTCCAAAGGCATAAACACCTGGTTCGGGTGTCATTGTTTCGGACAGACTGAGTTTGCTTTCATTGACGGCCCGCCACTCGCCGACGAGCCTAAATCCGCCGCTCAGCAATGTTGATATTGGGGTAGGGGCTTGCTTAGTTGGCGCCGGTCGTGGCGTGGCTTGAGAAGTGTTTCTTTGCAGTCCTTCACTCATGCCGGCGTCCCGGAGTACTTTGCGGACGTGCTGATATCTTACCTCTAGAAGGTCGGCGATGTCGGTTCTTAGGTAGCCGGCGCGTGCGAGCGCCCGATTTTTTTCAGATTTGGTCTCGAGGCCAGCTACAACCGCCTCAAATTCCTGGATCACTGCAGCGCCCACGCCAAGTCCCCTTACTACCGGCGATATCATGCATGAGCTTTGGAAAGGCGGGGAGTCTATGGTTCCTAGTCGGCCCCGGATACGATATCAGAGGGCTGCATGCCCGCTGAGATAGCCCTTTCAAGGACATAACCAAGAATCTGCCTCCCAGGTACCGCGGCAGGCACCGAGGTGACAGTCCGGGGAGACCGGAAGTGTCGAGAGTCGAAGGGTGAACGGCGGCACGCGCGCGCGCGTGCCAAAAATGGCTCCGGCCGGGGCTTAGTCGTACCTGGTAACTACCCGGATCAAGCCTTCGCTTGGTTCGGGTGGTCGTCGCGCCTCCCCATACCGCCGTGGTCAAATAGCCACCGCTAGGCGGGCAGCTTTCGCTAGAAGACGGGTGCTCGCGAATTTTTTTCCATAAGGATCACGCCGCGGAAGTTGTTGACGCACTTCACCTACTCGCCATGCCGCGCCGACGGCGCCCTGTCTGGCCTGTCGGCTTCGGCGGAATGACGTTTTGCATTAGTTGCATTTTAGAAAAATTGCTCCTAGCTTCCCGCCACCGCGACGCAGTTGTGCGGGCTTCTCACCACACCAACTTGGTGCAGGGTGGCTACGCGGGGTTGATCGGCAATTGTCGAAACCCCGTACGTCTTGGAGGCGCTTGCTGATGCTGTTGCCGCTTTCTGTGACGCCGGTTTTTTGCCGGTAAGCGGAAGGGGGATGCGCCTGGCCACTCCTGTGACCTTGGCACCTCGGAATCGTCAACCATTGACGACCGAAACCCATTGGGCATTTCGGCCCCGGTCGTCTGCCAAGGAGACTGCCATGAACAAGATTTTGACCGAAGATCACGTCCTGCCCCGGCCGGTGGAACGCCTGCCAGACTTTGCCCATGCCAAATCACGCCAGACGCTGGCCGAACGCCTGATCGATGCCTTCGCCCTATCTTCTCCCTCAGCCACCGCCATCGCCAACGCAGTGGTGGACCCGTCGGAAGTGCGCAAGGCGATTGGCGAACCATCCGATCCCGAAGTCGAGAAAATCGCTGTGCCCGGGGGCACGCTTTTGGGTATCCGTACCATGGTGTGGGTGCGCCGGATCATGCCGGACCCGCGCAACCCTAGGACGCTCCCGTCCCGTCGTCACCCCTTCGCGGTCGAGCCCGGCAGCGCGGGCGAGGAGTCTAAATTCCGTCCTCTGCCGGAGCCAAAATCTTGCGATCCAGTGCGGCCTCAGCTCGCGGAACTGGCTGTCGAGATCGAGAACCGTCATCATCTGACTTGGGCATCGCAGCAGGCTGCGAGCTATGTCCTTACCGAAAATGATTGGCGTTCGTCCATCGCCTCGCAAGGGGTGATGGAAGCGGTTTGGCTGGTAGCCACAACCTTCCGTCACGGCGACGGCTTTCCATCTGTCACTACCTTGGTGACCGCGGAAGGTTCGTCCCGCATTACCGCTGAGCATGATCTGCTGACGATTCGCTCTGCCGATGTGCCTTATGATGACAATGAGGCAAAGTTGCGGGGCCATATCCGCAAGCTCAATGAAAGTTTCGAGCAGGGCGCCGGCCCTGCTGAGGCGATCGCGCTACGGTGCGAACGGGTACCGGCTCTCATTTTGGTGGGATTTCGTCCTCACGCCGCCGGCACAACTGGCTTCGCCACCGCCGTCAAGTCACTGGTGGCGCTGCGCCATGTCGATCCGCCCAAGCCTTGGGGGGAGGGTCCGGAAAATGAGTCCCTTGCCGACGAGGTATTGGACGAACTCTATCGCCGAGGCCTGATCTCAGATACTGAGCAGAGCTATTATGCCGGTTCCTGTACTCGCGCGGAAGCAAGAGCCGCCCATCTTTCTGATGATCCGGCGGTGCGCGCCGCGCGCATCGTCCGGTTGTTCACTGACACAGATGCTCGGGTTGTCGAAGCGATCCGGGTGGCCATCACCAGCCAATCAACTCGCAAACGGATTACCCAAAAGCTGTCGAACGACCTCGCGACGGCGCTGATCTTGCGGGCCATCGACAGTGGCCGCGCCGACGCAGACCAGGTCCGCCGCTATCTCCGCTATGCTTTCGGCACCGCCGTGCATCGGGCCGACTGGAAGGCGACCAACCGGGACAATGACCAACTCCTCAAAGATGCGTTGGCCGAGGTGCGGGAATCTCTGACTAAGGAGACGCTCGAAGACCCTGGCCCCGCCTCTCTGGAGCTGGCCGTGCGCGCAGCTTATCCGTTGGTGACCAAAGGCCGGCTCAACGCCGATCGCGGCTCTGCGGGCAACGCTCAACCTGATCGGCGCAATCCCGGCGAGGTCTTAGATGCAATGCGCCGCACCCTGGGCGGTGTCCATCAACTGGGCCGGGCACTGAAGGACTTCGCCGACGACCGGTCCATCCGCGCCGTCGATCAGGATGGCGTTGTCAAGCGCCAGGAGGGCGATGGCAGCGAGCAGATGGTCAACGACATCTATCTGCGCGGCGAGTTTCCGGCCCCGGGCAAGGCGCGCGCGCCCCGGCCGGGGGACACCCCCGACGATCGCTACCGCAGCCGCCTTGCTGCCTTGGCCGCAGCGGTCGAAGGGGTCGAACAGACTTTCACCGAACTGACCAAGGTGACCGGCAATGACGGCAGGCCACTCGTGGAGGCGCGGGGCGTCGATCCTCGGGACTGCAGCGCATGGCGCGAAATTTTGCGCGCGGTGGATGAGGAGTTGGTGGTCTGGAGCCGTACCTTCCGCCGCGTCTATGGCGCGGAAATACCGACGGCGCGCGAGGACGCCGATGAGCACGAAGAGGACGACATGCCCCAAGCGCGGGATGACGACTTCGACGAGCGGGAAGACGCTTCCGCCGTGCCAGTCAACTAGCGCCGCAACAAACGCGTCGCCGTCCCTCAGTGTCGGCGGCGCGTTTCTTCCTCCCTCAACGCCAAATCGAAAGTCTCCAGATGACCACCACCAAAGACCTCACCGACCAGGACATTGCTATCATCAAGGCTCGTGCTTTGCGCGGCGACAAATATGCCGAGATCGCATCTGACTACCGGCTCAACCAGGGTCGTGTCGCCGACATCAAGTTCGGTCGCATCCGATCCGACATCGGGCCGGCCAAACTCGATGTCGCCCATGGCGGGGACAGTTCTGCCCTTATACGGTAAATTGGGTTCCGGACTGGCCGATTTGCAAATTCTTGCCGCGGGCAGCCCATACCCTTACCCTTCGCCTCGAGTCGGGGTCGGGTGAGAGAAAGTGTACGAGCGGGTGGTCTACACAGGCGGTCGTAATAGACCCCCGCCGCGAGAGGCGGAGGTGGCGCAGGGCTTGAAGGGTATCAAAGGATGACCCTTACACTTCAAGTTCCTGGCGTGGCGGACACTTTGCACGCGGCGCTGGTCGCTAACGCGATTAATGCCACTGGCGGATTCGCGGCTTTCGCTTTTGCGACTGCCACTGGGATCGACACATGGCTCGCCGAGCCGACCATCCGCAAGCTGCTTGGCACCGGTCAGTTTCATCTCGTCGTCGGCCTCGATGCCATCACCGACACGACCGCCGTTGCCGCGTTGAAGACCGCGCAGACCGAGTTTCCAAAGGCCAATATATCGTTATTTTATAATCCAAAGGGTGGTGTGCTATATCACCCCAAGACAATCTTTTTCAGACGGGCATCGGGCGGAACGTGTTTGACGGGCTCCGGCAACCTCACGCTCGGCGGTCTTCGCAACAATTGGGAGGCCTTTTGGAAAGCGGACCTCTCAGTCGCTGGCGCGACCGCACTGGAAGCCCAATGGGCTAAATGGGTGGCCGATCATAAAGATAACCTTCTTACTGCCGACGATCCGCGAGTGACTGCTCAAGCAGCGCTTAATGCAAAGACTAGGGCAAAGATACAGAAGACGGTTAAAGAGACCGACCCTGAAGCGTTAGCGGCGCTGGAGGAGGGGGCCACTGAGGAGGCCTCGCTAAATCCGTTCCTGATCGCGGAAGTGCCGAAGAACCGTCCCGGTCAAGCAGACGTCGGGATCGACGCCTACCAAGGGTTCTTCGGGGTTACTATCGGCAAGCCGAGGCAAGTAACTTTTTATCAGGTCGTGCCTAATGGTGCGCTTGGACCACCGGAAACGAGCCAAGCTGTTGCTGTGAAGAGCAGTAACTACCGTTTCGAAGTGAAGGCCTTAAGCGGCCTCAAGCACCCCGCCAACGATCACTTCATCCTCGTTTTCGAACGTATAGGAAAATCAGAATATCGATACGTGTTGCTGAAGCCCGGAGAAGCTGGACACAGTAGCGTGCAGCAATTTTTGAACGACAACTATTTCGTCCAGGGGAACTCCAAGCGCAGAGTCGTTGTCACGAAGAGTGACGTGCAGGCAGCTTGGGCAGGTAATCCGCTGCTCTTGCACTAGCGGCAGAGCAGTAGAACCTCGGTCGTGCCCCTTGCGCCTTTGTTAAGTGAAATCGTGTTCAACTTCATGTGCTCGAGGTTCGATAGTTGTTCGACTTGAACGTCCTCGAAGTGTTCTCTCGCGAGGGCGATCACGCCCTGCAATGGCATAACGCGCGGACGCGCCTCCATGCTCGGATCGTAGCCGGAGTATGACAGTACGAGGGGGACGCGGAGCGCGGCTACACCTGCGAAAAGAGCGGAGAACGCCGCAGGTGCCTCCGACTTAATGCAGAAAGGAGACTGGTGCCGGCCGGCTCTATAACCGCCACGGCTTTGGAGATTGCCACCGCCGAGATTGCTCATGGTGATACTGGGTTCGTCCCCCAAAGCGATTGTCTCAAGACTATGGTAGAAACGGCTATAGTGATCGCGGGTGTAAGGCGGATCGGCATAGACCACCGAGGGCTTGACGAAAGGCTTTGCCAGCGCCTCACGAAAATCGGCCCGTACCGCTATGTGATCCCGGCGGACCGTTGCAAGGGTCGTGTACTGTTTCAGGTAATTGATGAACACGAACTTCGCAGAGAGGCGGCGCTCAGCGATGATCTTCTTGACGACGTGCTGCTTGGGTTTGCCCGTTTTATCTCTAGGGCGGATAGGCTGGGCAAACTGCTTCCCGATTGAATTGACTAGATGACTGGCGGTGCTCAATGTGGCAGCGAGCAGCACGTAACTGCGACTGCTTCGCGCCAAGGCGGCGAGAGCGTCCAACTCCGCGCTCTGAGCATAGCTAAAGTATTGGCCTCCGAAGTGACGCGTGCACACGGTGTCGACCCTGGGGAACTTTAGCTGGTCGATCTGCTTTTGGACTTCGGATGCCGCAGTCCTCAATCTCGATCCAGCAGGAAGGGCATTTGGTTCTAGACCGGCTAGGTTGCCGAGCTCGAGCAGCTCGCACAGCGGCTCGAGTTCACCGCGCATAGCTGCCAACGCGACTTCGCTTTCGAGCTTTGCGAGAGGAGCGATAGCCTCCCGGAGGGTGGCGTTTTTGCGGTCGTCCCGGAGGGCTTCCTCCAGTGACGCAGTTGTCCAACTCGGGTCGTTATTGAGCACCGCCTCAGCAAGAACCCGCGCGTACTCCTGGATGTCCACTGACAAGACGCGCCGCCGCCGCGAGAGGTACCGGGAGACCGTCGCGGACCCAGAGAAGAGATCGCACACCGTGCCGCCCGATGGGTCCAGGCGATCAATCGCCCCCTCTATGGCGGAGAGAACGCGCAGCTTGCTCCCGAGATAGTGGATAGGCCGAAATACGAAGCTAGGAGCAGCGTCTCCGAACCATTCGGTCTCAGGTTGAGCTTTTGCCACGCTGATTTTTGGCAAGACTTTGCTATTCCTTTGGTCTTAGACTCGATTCGGGCTTCGGTTGCCGACGACAACAAGACACTGTGAAGGCCATGAGAATCAAGCCAAGAGCCTCGAGTTGCCCCCAGCTAGCGCATTCGCTGAACCAAAGCAACGACTTCACGCGCGAGGCTAGGCTGTGTGTGGGCGAAGCATCCGCCAACAGCGCGATCGTGCACGGCGAGAACCTAGCCGTCTTGGACTCTCTAGGGGACACACTAACTGGCCGAGTGAAGTGCGTCTACATCGATCCGCCTTATAACAACGCCGAGGTGTACCGTCACTACGACGATCGTCTAGGACGGCGCGTTTGGCTCGACCGAATGACTCACCGTATGAAGGCGCTCAGGGAAGTTCTTTCCCTCGACGGCTCGCTGTGGGTTTCAATAGACGACAGTGAACTGCACAATCTCCGACAGATCGGAGATGAGGTCTTCGGCCCAGAAAACTTTATTTCATCTGTCGTATGGAACCACCGTAAAACTAGAGAGAACCGTCGGCCATTCTCCACGAACCATGAGTATATCCTATGCTTCGCTAAGAATGCCGAGGCGTTCAAACGATCCAGAAATCTTCTCGCCGCCCCGCCGGAGATAGTCAGTCGGTACCGGAATCCTGACAAAGATCCGCGAGGTGCTTGGCAGTCTGTCTCGGCAAATGTGCAGGACGGGCACGCAACAAAGTCTCAATTCTACACGCTAGTCGCTCCCAACGGCCGATTACACCGCGCGCCGAAGGGACGCTGCTGGGTTTACAACAAGCCCAAAATGGAAGCAGAAATAAAGGCTGGGCGTATCTATTTTGGACGTGACGGAAACGCCGTTCCTCGCCTGAAGAAGTACCTGAGCGAGGCCAAGATCGGGGTCGCCCCCTCGACGCTCTGGATGGCCGACGAGGTCGGCACAACCGATTCGGCGAAGAAGCACCTCATGGCGCTGCTCACTAAGGAGGCTGTCTTTGACACCCCAAAGCCAGAAGCCCTCGTGCATCGCATTCTGTATATCGCGAGCAATCCCGGCGATCTCGTGCTCGACGCCTATCTCGGCTCCGGGACTACCGCAGCGGTGGCGATGAAGATGGGCCGGGATTTCCTCGGGATTGAGCAGGGACCACACATCGGTACCCATTGTGTGAAGCGACTCCAGGCCGTCCACGAGGGGGAAGGTGGGGGCATCAGCTCCCTAGTCGGCTGGAAGGGCGGCGGGGGCTGTGCCTTCTACTCGCATCGATCAAAGCTCACGCGCCTCTGAGCGACGACAAGTCCAAGCTGTCGATGATCCTGCAACCTGAGTTCGGCTCTTATGGTAATTGGTGCAGGATGAGGGGATTGACCCCCCCGCCCTACGGTTTACAAAACCGCTGCTCTACCGCTGAGAATGGCTAAACGTAGGGACGCACATTGAAGGGCTGCGAGAACCGTAGCCCCACCGTTGCCCCGAGGGTAAGATTGCCAACTACGATGTTCAGGTAACCCATTGATTGGGTTGGTAGCACCGGACGGATTTGAACCGCCGACCAAGGGATTATGATTCCCCTGCTCTACCGCTGAGCTACGGTGCCAGACCGGACGGCCGTCAATTTCCTGGGAAAGAACGGCCGCGGAGGCGGGGATGTAGGGTTGACGCCCCGGGCCTGTCAAGTTGAAGGGGTTCCGCGGCTTTTCTGCCCTTTTCAGCCCCTTTTGCCGGGCGTCAGGCCGCAGCCTGGACGCCATCAGAAGCCGTCGTGATCCAGCCGCCGCCCAAGACCCGGCTGCCGTCGGCATCGTAGAAGACGCAGGCCTGGCCCGGCGCAATGGCGTCTTCCGGCGCCGCCAGTTCCACCCGCGCCGCACCCTCGCCCAGCGGGGTCACGGTGGCAGCCACCGGCGGGCGCGTGGAGCGCACCTTCACCCGCGCTGCGAACGGCGCGTCATGATGGCTTAGCCAGTTCACATCCTTGAGCAGGATGGTGGAGGACGCCAGCGCCGAACGCGGCCCCACCACCACACGCGCATTGACCGGATCGAGCTTGAGCACGAACAAAGGCTCCTCATTCCCCGAAAGCCCCAGCCCCTTGCGCTGACCCACGGTGAAATGGGTTACGCCCTCATGCCGGCCCAGCACCGCGCCCCTCTGGTCGACGATATCGCCGGGGCGCGCCGCATCGGGCCGCATCCGGCCCACGATCGCGGTGTAGCGTCCTTCCGGCACAAAACAGATGTCCTGGCTGTCGGGCTTCTGCGCATTAATCAGTCCCAGTTCGGTGGCGATGGCGCGCACCTCGCGCTTTTCCATGTCGCCCAGGGGAAAGCGCAGATAGTCGAGCTGCGCCCGGGTGGTGGCGAACAGGAAATAACTCTGGTCGCGTACCGGATCGGCCGCGGCATGCAGCTCCGCGCCCGCCGCTCCCTCCACGCGCCGCACATAATGGCCGGTCGCCAGGGCTTCGGCGCCCAGCTCGCGCGCCGTGTCCAGCAGGTCTGCAAACTTGACCCGCTGATTACAGCGCACGCAGGGGATCGGGGTTTCGCCGCGGGCATAGCTGTCGGCGAAGTCCTCAATCACCTGCTTGCGGAAGCGGCTTTCATAATCGAGCACGTAATGCGGGATGCCCAAACTCTGGGCCACGCGCTTGGCGTCATAGATGTCGGCCCCCGCGCAGCAGGCACCTTTGCGGGCCGGCGTCTTTTCTTCCGGATAAAGCTGCAGGGTGATGCCCACCACGTCATAGCCCTGCTTCTTCAACAGGGCGGCGGTGACGGAGGAATCAACTCCTCCAGACATTGCCGCGACTACGCGGCTGCCGGGCTTTAAAATGCGGTCAGTCATGGGACTTCCCGGCCCCTCGCCCAAGCTCGGGGCGTTCGCCGCTCGAAACGGTCCACTGGACCGTTTCGTCGCTAGCGCGAACGCGGCTCACCATGGCGGCAACGATGCGGCTTCCGGGCTTGAGGGTCTCGGTCATGGGCCGGTCCTATAGGACCGCGCCCGAGGAACCGCAAGTTTGGGAATTACTGCCCTGAAACAGGGAGATAATTCAGCAGCGAAAGCTGGTGCAGGCCGGCCGTGACCTGCAACGCCGCCTGGAGCTGGGTCTGGTTCAGCGACAGCTGGGTGGCGGCCTGGGCCATGTTGGTGTCCTGGATGTCGGACACAAAGCCCTTATAGAGCGTGTTCATCGATGTCTGCTGGTCCTGGGCATCGGTGAGGCGGTTGGAGACATACCCATTGGCCGCGGCTGCGGCATTGAGATTGGTATAGACGTCCGTGGTCTGGCTGATCGCGTTTGTCAGGAAGGTGCTTTGGGCAGAGGTGAGGGATGTCGCGGTGTCCAGATTGCCGTTGGCGCTGGCATCGAAATCGGCGATGTCCTTCAGCGCCTGCATCAGTCCAGTGGCGACATCGGAGGCGTTGAGGCCGTAGCTGACGGTGACGCCGTCGGCCACCTGCACCGATTTCTGCAAATTGCCGTTGGCGAAAGCCTGCGAAACGCTGGAGAGGCCTTGCAGCCCGGCCAGCGAGCCGGCCGTGATGGGCGGCACATCGGTCTTGCCGCCGCTATAGATGTAGTCGCCATTGGCATCCTTGGAATTGAGGATGGCGCTGGCCTGGTCGAAAATGCTCTTGGCCTGGGTCATCAGGGTGGTGGCATCGTTGTTGGCCACCGCGTCGCTGACGGCTTTCTTGAGATCCGACGCCAGGCTGGACAGGCTGGTGAGCTGGGTGTCCTGCAGGTCGGTCTGGGTGACGGCGAGCTTGGTGGCGCCGGTATAAGCGTCGTTGCGCGCATTGGCGGCAATGGTGGCGGTGAGAATCTGGGCCTTGTCGCCGAAGCCGGCATAGGTGTTGGCATTCTTCCCCGAAGCGATCTGCTCCTGGACCTTGTCCAGCTGATTGCCGGCATTCTGGATCTGCGCCAGCATCAAGGCGGTCTGGGCGGAAGTGGAAATGCGATCGATGCTCATGC
>Ga0157379_10000287_pt1 | contig 39833 bp, 32 predicted proteins | sample S25metaG_FD_121802 | JGI IMG/M metagenome (GOLD analysis project Ga0157379, IMG submission 121802) | Switchgrass rhizosphere microbial communities from Kellogg Biological Station, Michigan, USA - S2-5 metaG | ecosystem: Host-associated > Plants > Roots > Rhizosphere > Soil | place: USA... | reverse complement strand
CCGAACGGACGCACCGCAAAACCCGCCGCGAACGCGAGCAACGCGAAGATGAACCCCGTGGTCTGGTTGAAACCGGCAAAGAACTTCGCGCCGATGATCGCCGTGAGCGACCCGTACAGGTAGAAGTCGTACCACTCGAAGACCGTGCCGAGGCTCGATGCCGCAATGACGCGCGCATGACCGCTCGTGATCTTGCCGTTACCGAGCTGTGCTGTCGTGGTTGCCATAGTGTGATCCTCAGGGAAGTCTTTGCCCAACCATGGCGCAGGCTGCGCTGTGGCACGGCACCTGACCATTCGCCTTTAGTCGAATGCTTGCGCAAACCCGACTAAAGTCGTATTGGTCGCGCGGCCGGAGCCGTTACTGTGAGACCGGCGCAGACCTAGCAGCGTCAAGGAGATGCCCATGTCCACTTTGCATCCTGTTTCCCCCGAGTTCGCCGCGCGCGCGCGCGTCAACGCCGCCGATTACGACAAACTCTACGCGGAGTCGGTGCGCGATCCGGAAGGCTTCTGGGGCCGCGTCGGCAAACGCCTCGAGTGGATCAAGCCGTTCACGAAGGTGAAGGATGTCTCGTTCGCCGCGGACGATCTGCATATCCGCTGGTTCCACGATGGCCAGCTGAACCTGTCGGCGAACTGCCTCGACCGCCATCTGGCTACGCGCGGCGACAAGACCGCGATCCTCTGGGAGGGCGACGATCCGAACGAATCGAAAGCGATTACCTACAAACAGCTCCACGAGCAGGTGTGTCGCGCGGCGAACCTGCTCAAGCACCTCGGCGTGAAGAAAGGCGACCGCATCACGATCTACCTGCCGATGATTCCGGAAGCGGCGGTAGCGATGCTCGCGTGCGCGCGCATCGGCGCGATCCATTCGATCGTGTTTGGCGGGTTCTCGCCGGATGCGCTGGCCGGGCGCATCGCCGACTGCACGTCCAAGCTCGTGATAACCGCGGACGAAGGCTTGCGCGGCGGCAAGAAGGTGCCGCTGAAGGTCAATGTCGACGAAGCCCTGACCAAGCCCGGAACAACGAGCGTGGAAACCGTGCTCGTGGTCAAGCGCACCGGCACCCCCGTCAACATGCAAGCGCCGCGCGACCGCTCCTGGGACGCGCTGATCGCGCAGCAAAGTGCCGAGTGCGCCCCCTCGACGATGGACGCCGAAGACCCGCTGTTCATCCTGTACACGTCCGGCTCGACCGGCAAGCCCAAGGGCGTGCTGCACACGACCGGCGGTTATGGAGTGTTCGCAAGCTATACGCACGAATGCGTGTTCGACCTGCGCGAGGACGATATCTTCTGGTGCACGGCCGACGTCGGCTGGGTGACCGGACACAGCTACATCGTGTACGGCCCACTGGCCAACGGCGCCACCTCGCTGATGTTCGAGGGCATTCCAAGTTATCCGGATTCGGGCCGCTTCTGGCAGGTCATCGACAAGCACCAGGTCACGCTGTTCTACACCGCACCGACTGCGATCCGCGCGCTGATGCGCGAAGGCGAAGCACCGGTGAAGAAATCGAAACGGACGTCTTTACGGCTACTCGGATCGGTCGGCGAACCGATCAACCCGGAAGCATGGGAATGGTATTGGCGCGTCGTCGGCGACGGGCGCTGCCCGATCGTCGACACCTGGTGGCAGACCGAAACCGGCGGGATCCTGATCACGCCGCTGCCCGGCGCGATCGCGCAGAAGCCGGGTTCCGCGACAAAGCCGTTCTTCGGCGTGCGGCCGGCCATCGTCGATGCAAACGGCAAGGTGCTCGAGGGCGAAGCCGAAGGCAACCTCGTGCTGCTGGATGCCTGGCCCGGCATGATGCGCACCGTCTATGGCGATCATCAGCGCTTCATCGACACCTATTTCAAGACCTACGCCGGCACCTATTTCACCGGCGACGGTGCGCGCCGTGATGCCGATGGCTACTACTGGATCACCGGTCGCGTCGACGACGTGATCAACGTGTCCGGTCACCGTCTCGGCACGGCCGAAGTGGAAAGCGCGCTCGTCGCGCATCCGAAAGTCGCCGAGGCCGCGGTCGTGGGCTGTCCGCACGACATCAAGGGCCAGGGCATCTATGCCTACGTGACGCTGAAGAACGGCGTCGCCGCCGACGAGGCGCTGCGCAAGGAATTGATCGCGCACGTGCGCAAGGAAATCGGCCCGATCGCCACGCCGGATTATCTGCAGTGGGCGCCGGGCCTGCCGAAGACGCGCTCCGGCAAGATCATGCGGCGGATTTTGCGCAAGATCGCCGAGAACCAGCCGGATCAGCTCGGTGACATCTCGACGCTGGCCGACCCTTCAGTGGTGCAGAACCTGGTCGGCGAACGCCTGGTGCGCTGAAGGCAGATCGAGCATGCGCGAAATCCTCATCGCCGACGACCATCCGCTGTTCCGCGATGCGCTCAAGAGCGCGCTCGCGCGGGCGCTGCCGGATGCGCGGCTGCTCGATGCCGATTGCGTGCCCGCGCTGCAAAGCCTCGTCGAAAGCCATCCCGGCGCCGATTTACTGCTGCTCGATCTGCAGATGCCGGGCGCGAACGGGTTTTCCGCGCTGGCGCACATGCGCGGGCAATATCCCGGTCTGCCGATCATCGTGGTATCGGCGCTCGACGACGCCGCGACCGTGCGGCGCGCACTCGCGCACGGAGCCTCCGGCTACATTCCCAAATCCGCTTCGGCCGATACGATCGGCGAGGCGGTGCAGCACGTGCTCGACGGCGACGTCTGGCTGCCGCCGCACCTGGGCCAGGCGCCCGGAACGCTCAAACCGGACGAAGCGACTGTCGCTGCGCAGATCGCGGAACTGACGCCGCAACAGTTCCGCGTGCTCGGCCTGCTGGCCGAAGGCCTGCTCAACAAGCAGATCGCCTTCGAACTCGGCGTTTCCGAGGCGACGATCAAGGCGCATATGACCGCAATTATGCGCAAGCTGCATGCGTCCAACCGCACCCAGGTTGCGCTGTATGCGAGCCAGCTCGCCCTCGAACCGCTGACCGCGGCGGTCAGCGCACCAGCCGAATAAGGCGCGGGATTCAAACGACGGCTTCGGTCTCTTCGCGCGTTAGGTGCGCGATCAACGCGCGCAGCGCAGCCGGCTTCACCGGTTTTTGCAGCATCGCGTAACCACGCTCGCGCGCCAGCAGTTTCACGTCCGGCCCGGCGTCGGCCGTGATCAGCGCGCCGGGCGGCGGCGCGCTGCCGTTACGCAGCAGATCCAGCGCCGCCAGACCATCGATCGCATCGTCCAGATGGTAGTCCGCGAGGATCAGGTCCGGGCGGCGACGCGACGCGGCGGTGAGTGCCTCCTCGACCGTGCTGCACAGCTCACAGGTGACATTCCAACGTGCCAGCAGCGCCGCCATGCCATCCAGGATCACCGTGTCGTTGTCCAGACACAACACGTATAGCGCCTGCGGCAGCCCGTCGAGGCGACTACGCGGTGCGCTGCGTTCCGCCCCGCCCCGTGCGATGGCAGTCTGGACCGGCACGCTCACGGCGAAGCGGCTGCCGCGTCCCGGCCAGGAGTCGGCAGAGAGTTCATGGCCGAGGATGCGCGCCATGCGCTCGCAGATCGCCAACCCCAACCCGAGGCCTTTCTCGCCCCACGGCGAAGGCCGATCCAGGCGCTGGAATTCGTTGAAGATCAGGCCCAGCTGTGCCGTGCTGATGCCGGGACCGGTGTCCCAGACTTCGATCCGGGCCTGGCCGTGGCGGCGGCGCACGCCGAGCAGAACGCCACCGCCGCGCGTGTAGCGCAGCGCATTGGAGACGAAGTTCTGCACGATCCGGCGCAGCAAGTGTGGATCGCTGCGCACCCACAAACGCGTGGGCACCACGCGCAGATGCAGGCCGCGCGCGGCAGCGATCAGCGAAAACTGCTCGTGCATCGGCGCGATGATGTCGTTGAGCGCGAACGCCGAAACATCGGGCTGGTATTTGCCCGCATCCAGGCGCGACACCTCGAGCAGAGCTTCGAGCAGGTCTTCGGCCGCCTTGAACGACGCGTCGATGCGCTCGGCCAGTTGCGCCGACTCGCCGTCGAGTTGCGGCTGGTGGCGCAGCGCCGAGGTGAACAGCCGCGCCGCGTTCAATGGTTGCAGCAGATCGTGCGAGGCCGCGGCGAAGAAGCGCGTCTTGCTCGCGTTGGCCGTCTCGGCCTGCTGCTTGGCGTGTTCCTGCGCACGCAGCGCGTTACGCAGCTCGTGCGTGCGCTGCGCCACGCGCTGTTCCAGCGTTTCGTTCGCTTCGCGCAGTTCGCGTTCGGCGCGCTTGTACGCCGTGATGTCGGTGAACGTGGTCAGGTAGCCGCCGCCCGGCAGCGGTTCGCCGTGCGTCTCGATCACGCGGCCGTCGGGCAATTCGCGCGCAAATATATGACGCGTGCCGCTGCGCAGATGTTCGAGGCGACGCCGCACGATTTGCTCGACGTCGCCACCACCGAGCAGACCGTGCTTCACGTTGTGCCGGATCAGGTCCGCGACAGGCCGGCCGACATAGACGAAACCGTCCGGATAGGCGAACAGCTCGGCGTAGCGGCGGTTCCAGGCGACGATGCGCAATTCGGTGTCGACCACGCTGATGGCCTGGCTCATGTTCTCGAGCGTGACGCCGAGCAATTCGCGGTTAAAGCGCAGTTCCTGCGAGGTCTCGTCGAGCAGCTGCGCGGCCTCGCCGAGATCCAATCCGGTGCCGCGCAGAGCGCTCGTCAGCATGCGCCGCGCCGAAGCGGCGCCGATGGCGCCGGCGAGCAGGCGCTCAGTGAACTGCAGCAGCGCGCGATCGGCCAGATCGCCGCGCGCCAGACGACGCTGGCCGCTGCCGGCGCCGTATTCGGCGAACGCGCGGTCGGCGCCGCGTTCGCCGATGATGCGCCCGGCCAATGCGTGCAGATCGGCGACGTGGATGCGTCCGCGCCAGTCGCCGGCCGCCACCGCCTTGCCGGCGTAGGGATCCAGGAAACCCGAGGCGCGCAGCCCCTCGTCGATGCCGGGGCGGAAGCGCAACGACAGAAAGATCAGGCAGGCGATGTTCGCCAGCAGCGACCAGAACGTACCGTGGGTGACGGCGTCCCAGCCCTGCAGGTTGAACAACGCATGCGGGCGCAGCGCGGCAACGCCGAACGGACCGCGTTCGATCCACTGCGCCGGCAGCCAGCCGGCCGCGGCGACGCTCGGCAGCAGCAGCGTATAGGCCCAGACCGTAAACCCGGCAACCAGCGCCGCGCCGACGCCGATGCGGCTGGCGCCGCGCCAGTACAGGCCGCTGACGATCGCCGGCGCGAATTGCGCCAGCGCGACGAAGGCGAGCAAGCCGATCGAGGCCAGATTCGCACTCTGCGCGCTGGCGCGATAGTACGCGTAGGCCAGCGCTGCGAGCACGACGATCGCCACGCGCCGCACGCGCAACACCAGCGCGGAAAGGTCGGCGCGCTGTTCCAGGCGCAGTGCGCGCACGTGCAGCAGCGCCGGCATCACGAGGTCGTTGCTGATCATGATCGACAAGGCGACCATCTCCACGATCACCATGCCGGTGGCCGCGGAAAATCCGCCGACGTAGGCGAGCAGGGCCAGGCCTTCGTGATGCTGCGTCAACGGCAGCCACAACAGGTAACCGTCCGGTCGCACGGCGTGACCTTGCGCCAGCGGCGCCGCGGCGGTGACGATCGGCAGTACGAACACGCAGATCAGCAGCAGATACAGCGGGAACAGCAGGCGGGCACGGCCGACGTCGGCGGGATCCTCGCATTCGACCACGCCGACCTGGAACTGGCGCGGCAGACAGAAGATCGCCACATAGGCGAGCAATGTCTGGACCGCAAATCCCGCCGGCAGTCCATGCGCGGCGAGTTCCTGTATCGGCGCCGCAAGCGCCTCGCCGACACCGTGCAACGACAGCGCGTACACACCGATGGCGACGAACGCGACGAGCTTGACCAGCGATTCGGCGGCGATGGCCAGCATCATGCCGTGATGGTGCTCGGTCGCGTCGATTTGGCGCGTGCCGAACAGCATCGCAAACAGCGCCAGCAGGACGGCGATGTACGCCGCGCTGTCGTTGAACAACGACACCGGTTGCGCTCTGCCGCTGCCGAGCACGTCGATGCTCATGGCCACGGCCTTGAATTGCAGCGCCAGGTACGGCACCGAGGCCGTCACGGCGATCACCGTCACGAGCGCGGCGAGGCGATGCGACTTGCCGAACCGCGAGGCGATGAAGTCGGCGATCGAGGTGATGTTGCGCTGCTTGGCCACCAGCGTCAGGCGGCGCAGCAATCCGGCGCCGAACGCGAACAGCAGGATCGGACCGAGATAGATCGGCAGGTAGGACAGACTCGACGATGCGGCGCTGCCGACCGCGCCGTAGAACGTCCATGACGAGCAATACACCGCGAGCGTCAGGCTGTAGACCAGCGGCCGCAGCCAGGCGCGGTTGGGATACAACGGACGACGGTCGCCCCAGTAGGCGAGCGCGAACAGCGCGCCGACGTACAGCACCGAAACCAGCAGCAGGATTGCGCCAGAAATCACCGTTCACCCCGGTTGCCCGTGCTTGATTCTAGTCGGCGCGCGCGGCGGGCGCCGCTTGCAGCGCGGCAAGATCGCAGGCATTGACGCGGTAGCCACGGCGTTCGAGCATGGCGCATGCGCCACCTTGCCGCCGCCGATTTCGTGCCGCCCCGCGCGCCGCCGCCTCTGGCAAGCGGCGAAATCCATTTATGGTTTTTCCCGCACTGGCAGGAATCGCGCGATGCAGCCGCGGCGCCCGAAGTGCGCCAGCTGCTGGCCAGATACGCCGAGCGCGCGCCGGATACCTTGCGCATCGAACGCGGCGAACAGGGCAAACCGCGCTTGGCCGGGACCGCCCTGCACTTCAACCTGTCGCATAGCGCCGGCGCACTGCTCCTCGGCATCAGCCGCGACAGCGAACTGGGGGTGGATCTGGAATCTGCCGCGCGGCGCACGCGCGCAGTGCCGGAACTGGCGCGCCGCTGGTTCGCGTCGCGCGAGGCCGACGCACTGTCGGCGCTGCCGCCCGCGCAGCAGCAGGCTGCTTTCCTGCAACTGTGGACGTGCAAGGAGGCCGCGCTCAAATGCCTTGGGTCCGGCATCAGCTTCGGCCTGCATCGCGTTGAATTCGAGTTGGACACTGCCGGCCGGGTGTGCGGGCTGCGCAATGCCCCCGTGTCCGGTCAGGCCTGGCAAGTTCTGGCGCTGGCGCCCGGTCCAGCCCACATCGGCGCACTCGCCTGGCGCGGAAAACCGGCGGTGGTGCACGCTTTCACGCAGCTGGCCATTGCCGCCGCTGCACAATCCGGCTAAGTTTCGTTTCTGGCGCCTGGGTTCCTCCTTGCATGCTGAAACTGCTGCGTAATTTTGCGCTGGCCGGACTGCTACTCGCCGGCATCATGAAGCTGTTCGCGTGGTGGGCCGGCGGCCACAATGTCGAGCGTCTCGTCGCTGCGCTGGCACCGGCTGCGCAGGTCAAGTACGAAAGCGTGTCGGCTGGTTTGGACGGCAGCATCAGCCTGGACAAAGTCAGCGTCGACGTCGGTCATCGCGTCTACCGCGCCGACAGCGTCGTGCTCGAATCGCCCGGCCTGTTCTGGCTGCTCGCGCATGCCGTGCTCGGCAACGACACCCCGCCGGAGCAGTTCGGCATCGAGGCGCAGGGCCTGAAGCTGCCGCCGCTGCCATGGCTGGATCCGCAGTGGTTGGATCCGGCCACGTTCGTGCCGTTCGTCGCGGTCGGCTGTGGTAGCGGTTTCAGCGAAGCCGATTATCAGCGGCTCGGCATCGCTGCCGCCCCGGCGCACGAGCGGCTGGAGTATCGATATGACGCTGCGCAGCACGCGGTGTCGCTGCACTTGAACCTGAAGGCGCCCGGTTTCGCCCAGCTGAACGTCGAGGCCGACCTGAAACAATTCGACCCGCAAGCGCTGCGCTCGCCAGCGATGTGGGACAAAGTCCACGTCGATCAGCTTGCTGCCGAGTACAGCGACCTGGATTTCCTGTCCAAGCGCAACGCCTCCTGCGCGCAGCGCGTGGGCAGTGCGAACCCGGCGCAATTCATCGAACGCCATATCGACGCCGTGCAGGAGTTGCTCAAGGCGCATCGGATCGATCCGAGCAACGAACTCGTGCAGCTGTATCGGACCCTGCTCGAACACGGCGGACAAGCCAGCGTGCTGAGCCTGCCAAGTTCCAGCTTCGTGATGGCGGCTTTTCGCAACGCGCCCGACGACCTGCTGCGCCAGCTCAATGTCACCGCGCGCTACAAGGACAAGCCGCCGATCATGTTCCGCTTGGCGTTCGCTCCCGCGCCGGAGGAGCCGACGCCGACAGAAACGCCGGCGGCAGTAGCCGTTGCGGCGTCGCCGGTTGCGGCGCCGAGCTCGGCCGCCACGCCTCCCGCGCCGACCGCCGTCGTCGCCGCGCCACCGAAGCCGGCACCGAGCCCAGCGGCAACTCCGGTGGCGTCCACGCCTGTGCCGCAACCCAGCCCGCCGCCCGTGGCCAATCCTGCGACGCCAGCCACATCGGCACCAGAGCCCGCCAAGCCCATCGCTGCGACGCCGCCGGCTGCCGAGCCGGCAACCAAACCGGCTGCGCCCGCCGCTGCTCCCGCCAAGCCACCGGATGATCTGGGTCTGCACAACTTGGATCGCGAGATCGCCAAGCTGGCCCCGCCACCCAAGCGCGAGGTCAAATCGGCGTTGTTGCCGATCCCACCGGGAAGCGGTTCGACCGAAGCGCCGCCGCCCGGATCGCTGTTGTCGATGGTGTGGAAGCCGTCGGTGTTCGAAGCCTTGCCCGAAGCCGAGCCGGAGCACAAAAACTACGACATCATCGACTATGCCAACGTGAACTCCCTCGTGGGCCGCTATGTCCAAGTGATCACCGAGGGCGGCAAGAAGATTGGCGGCTACGTGCTTGGAGTGGACGACACGGGCCTGAAATTGCAGGTGAACCGCGAAGGCGGCAATATCACCTTCGTCGTGGCCAAGACCCGCGTCCAGCAAATACGCCTGCTGCATTACTGACTGCGACGAATTCCCGGCATCGACCGTCTGTAAGCCAATGAACGCAGCGTCTGATCCCACGGTGGGATTTGCCCGAGAAGTCGAGGCAATGGTCCTAGCGCGCGCACAGCGCGGCGACATGCAGGCGTTCGCCGATCTTTACCGCTATTTCGGCCGCGCCTGTTTCCAGCTCGCCTTGCGCATCCTGGGACAGCGCCAGCATGCCGAGGATATGGTGCACGAAGTGTTTCTGAAAATGATGGATACGATCCGCAGCTACCGTGGCGACGCGCCGTTCGGCGCCTGGCTCAAGCGCCTGACGGTGAACGCCTGCATCGACCAGCTGCGCCGGCAGCGTCACTCCGGCGAGGACGACGCCGAAGCCGTCTTCGCCAATGCCGCGAGCGCCGATGCGGATGCGGCGGGCGCCGTCGATGCCGGCTCGCTGCTCGCGCGCCTGCCGCCGCGCGCACGCGCGGTCGTCGTGTTGCATGAACTGGAAGGCTATACGCATGCCGAACTCGCGGTGCTGTTCCGGCAGAGCGAAAGTTATTCGAAATCGGTGCTCGCGCGCGCGCTCAAGCGCCTGAACGCGCTGGTCACCGCCACCCCGTTATCTGCACAGGTATTGCCATGGCCGAACAAGATCTGAATCTGCGCGACATCCTCGGGCGGCTGCCGCCGTCCTCCGAGACAGCGCATCTGTCCGTCGATTTGTGGCCGCGCATCGCCGCAGCACATCTGGCGCGGCAGCACCGCCGCCGCGCGCAGCGCTGGACCGCCGTCGCCTTTGCGGCTGCCGCGGCATTCGCCGCGGTCGTCGTGGTTCCGCCCTGGTTGGCCAAACCGGCGGCGGCGATCGATTGGCAAGCACGTGCGCAGGCATTGGAGTTGCAGCTGAACGCACTGTCGGCGCCGAGCGATGCCGGCGATGTCGTTGATACCGAACTGGCGCGCATCGATGATGCGCTGCAGGCGGCCTACGACCGCGGCGCGGCAGCGAACGAACTGGCCCCGTTGTGGAAACAGCGCAGTGATCTGCTCAGCGCCTTGCTGTCGGCGCGCCAGCAGCAAGTCCGGCTCACGCGCATTTGAGGGTTGACGTCATGCAAGCAAAAATCCTGATCCCGATAACCATCCTGGCCTGCTCGGCCGGCTACGCCGCTGCGCAGTCCGCGCATGCCGGGCGCACCAGTAATGCGCCCAGCCAGGTGACCGAACAGCGTCTGCGCCAGGACATGCAGACTCTGATTGCACACATGGCCACGAGCGGCGCCTTGGGCCAGCATCCGGAAGACCTGCATTTGCGCGTGGAGCAGCCGGCGCAGCGCGTGTCGGACCTCGGCGTGCTGATCGATTCGACCAGCGCCGACCGAGCGCGCGACGGCCTGCGCGTGCTCGGCACCACACCCGGCGGAACCGGCGAGCGCCTCGGGCTGCGGGCGGGCGATGTGCTGGTCGCAGTGAACGGCACATCGCTGCGCAACCTCGGCGCCGACGGCGATGGACGCGCGCTCGCGGCGACGACGCTCAAGTCCGCCGTCGACGGATTGCCCGATGCGACGCCGCTGCGCCTGGACGTGGAACGCGAGGGCAATCTAGTCGCGATGAATGCCCCGGTGCACAGCGTACTGTTGCCGGCGTTGAGCCTGGAAGTCGGCGCCGCGGCGATGGCCGCCGCGCCATCAGCCGACGCGCCGCGCAGTGACGCAAACGCGACAACGAGTGCGGGCTGCGGCCGCATCAGCACGTTCGACGTATCCCCGCCGAGCGCGCAGCAGTATCACGCCACACTCATCATGCTCGACGGCACCAGCCCCGGTCCAAGCGGCCACGAAACCTATCGCGTCAGCGCCGGCGAGCACCACCTGCTGGTGGCCGAGGACATTCCGACGAACTTCATGGGCGCCGGTCCGATCGGCACTTGGCGCACGCGCAACCATTCGTACAAACCGCTGACGGTGACGGTCAAGCCCGGCACGACGGCGATGATTGCGGCGCAGCTGCACACCGACAAGGCGGGCGAGATCAGCCGCGGCGGCTATTGGGATCCGGTGATGTGGCGCGAGGTGCCCGAGGATTGTCCGTAACGGAACCAACGCCGTAGGGTGCTGTCCAAGTCCGTACACTCCTCCACAGGATGATCCGACCACAAGGATGTGGTTTCCCCTCTTGTATTTGCGCACTTTGGGCTATTCTCGCGCCAACCAGGCTAGCGCGAAGGCCGCTTTCTGAACAAGTTCATTCTGGCAATCGGGCTCGCCGCCACGGCGCAGTTCGCTCATGCGCAGCCCGTCGTACTGGCCGACTTTAGACAACACCTGCAGCACGGTGTCGACACAGGCGCCTACGAGCAGGTCGCGGCCGGCTGGCTCGACGGCGGCAATCGCCAGACCTGGTTCTTCGGGCGCGAGGCAAAGCCGGACCTGGCCAGTACGTTCGAAATCGGCGCGGCGACCGAGATCTTCACCGGCCTGTTGCTTGCGCAGGCCGCGTATGAGGGCAAAGTCCGCCTGCTGACGCCGATCCACGAACTGCTGCCGAAAGACTTCACGTTTGCCGATGCCGCGCTCGGCGCCGTCACATTGCGGGAACTGGCCACGCATCGCGCGGGCCTGCCGGCGCTGCCGCCGAACCTGCTGCCGGAGCAGGCCGATGATCTCTACGCGGACTTCACGCCGCGCGATCTGCGGGCGTTTCTGGCCAATTACCGGCGCAGTCCCGGAGCAGCGGCGACGACTTATTCCACCCTCGATGCCGGCTTGCTCGGGGATCTGCTCGGACAACAGCAAGGGCAGCCGTATGCGGAGTTGCTGCACGACCGGATTTTGCAGCCGCTCGGGATGGAGCACACGAGTTTCGACGACAGCCTCGGGCTGCTCGTTGGGCACGCACGCGGCGCCACCGCCGTGCACTGGCATTTCGGCGCGCTGGCCGGTGCAGCGGGCCTGCGCTCCAGCGTCGGCGACCTGCTGACGTTCCTGCAGCAGAATCTGCAGCCACAGGCCTCGCCGCTGCGCGCGGCCTTGCTGCTCGCACGGCAGACGCACGGCGGCGAAAAACAGGATGTCGGCCTGGGCTGGAATATCGTCGAAGCCAGCGATGGTGAACAATCCTGGCCGTTGGTGTGGCGTGCGAGCCGCACCGCCGGTTTCGCCGCTTTTCTCGGCTTCCGCACCGACCGCCAGCAAGCGCTCGTGCTACTCGGCAACGCCGATGCGGACCTGAGCGCATTGGGCATCGCCTGGCTCGAACAGCGCACCCCGCCACCGTTACCCGAGCGGCCCGCGCCGGCGCCGAAATCCGTGCCGCTGCAAGATTATCCCGGCCTCTACCAAGTACGCGGCGGCAACGAGTTCATCGTACGCGCCAATGCCACCGGACTAACCGCGCAGTTCCGCGGCCAGCTGGCGCAACCGCTGCGCGCGATCGCTGCCGACGCGTTTGCGGGCGATGCTCTGTCATTCGCGTTCGGACGCGAGCATGACAAAGTCACCGGCGCGATTCTCGATGTCGGTGGCGCGCACGTGACGGCACAGCGCCTGAGCGAGCGAGCGCCGGCGATCGCGCGCCCGACCGCAAGCGTGGATGCGAAAGCACTGGCCGAACTGGCCGGCGATTACATGTTCGATGCGGACATCTTGCTGCGCGTGCGTGCCGGCGCCGATGCGATCGGTTTGCAGATGACGGCGCACGCGCCGATGCGCCTGGTCGCGTTTGCGCCGGATCGCTACGCCGATGCCGAAGGTAGCTGCGAAGTCGCGTTCAAACGCGACGACAAGGGCGGCGTGAACGGCCTGCTGTTGAATCTGGCGGGCGTCGATCGCGCGGCAAAGCGTGTCGTCTGGACAGTACCGGCCGCGAAGTAGCATGCTGCCGCGATGACACTGCTTAGCGTCAACGTCAACAAGATCGCCGTGCTGCGCAACTCGCGCGGCGGCAGCGAACCGGATGTGCGCGTTGCTGCGGAAACCTGCATCGGCGCTGGCGCCGGTGGTATCACCGTGCACCCGCGCCCGGATCAGCGGCATATTCGTCCGGACGATGTGCGCGTGCTCAGCGCGCTTTGCCGCGGGCGCGTCGAGTTCAATATCGAGGGCAACGGCTTTGCGCCGGCGCGCGAGGACTATCCCGGCCTGCTCGCGCTCGTCGCTCAAACGCGGCCGACGCAATGCACGCTCGTGCCCGACGGCGACGGCCAGATCACCTCGGACCACGGCTTCGATCTGCGCGCCGAAGCGGCACGGCTGCAGCCGCTGATCGCGCAATTGAAATCGTTCGGCGCGCGCGTCAGCGTGTTCATGGACGTCGACGCGGCGGACATCGCCCGCGCCGCGGAGCTCGGCGCCGATCGTGTGGAATTGTATACCGGGCCATATGCGGAAGCGTTTGCGCATGGCGAGCGAGCGCAAGCGCTCGAAGCGTGCGCGCGCGCCGCCGAACGCGCGCGCGATGCGGGCCTTGGCGTTAACGCGGGACACGATTTGAGCCAGGCCAATCTTGCTGCGCTCAAGGCAGCAATTCCGTTTCTGGCCGAGGTGTCGATCGGCCACGCGCTGATCGGCGAAGCGCTATATGCGGGGCTCGCGCCAACGGTGCGGGCGTACGGGAAAATTCTGGATGTCTAGGCGGCTGTGCATGGCCATCTAGCCGGAAATGGCTCCTGCATTGCCGGCATACCGGCCGTCCATGGCCATGCGCCGGCAATTTGCTCCTGCATTGCCGGCATACCGGCCGTCCATGGCCATAAAGCAAAACGCCGCGTGGTCGCGGCGTTTGCGGGTTTCAAAGCTCGGCGCGCCTAGTCGCCGGACGAGACAAAGCCGATCTTCACCATGCCGGCGTTCTTCGCGTCGGCCATGACCGACGCAACGAGCTGGTACTTGGCGTTGCGATCCGGCTTGATGTCGAGTTCTGGCTGCTCATCGACCGCCTTACTACCGATCACGCGCAACTGCGCCTGCAGCGCTTCCTCGGTCACCGGCTCGTCGTTCCAGAACAGCTGGCCGCCGGCCTGCACCGACAGCTTGATCGGCTCCGGCGGCGGTTTCGGTGGCTGCGGCTTATCGTTTGGCTGAGGCAGGTCAATCGGAATCTTGTGCGACAACATCGGCACCGTGATCATGAAGATGATCAGCAGCACGAGCATGACGTCGACGAGCGGCGTCACGTTGATGTCGGCCATCGGCCCGCTGCCGCCGCCCTTGCTAAATGCCATCTTTCGTTACCTCAATTGGAACCGGTGCCGTGTGCCTGGGTGATGAACCCCAGCTTCACGATCTGGGCGCTCTTCGCATCCGACATCACCGTCTGAATCACTTGATATTCGGTGTCCTTGTCGGCGCGAATCTGCACTTCCGGTTGCGGCTGGCGCTGCGCGGCCACGCGCAGCTGCGCGATCATCGTCGCCTCAGTGATCGGCTCGTCGTTCCAGAACAAGTCGCCGGTGTCCTTCACCGTGAGCGTGATCGGCTGGCTCGCCGCGTCTTCGGGCGGACGCTCCAGGCTGGCGATCGGCAGCTCGACCTTGATCTTGTGCGCGGCCAGTGGTGCCGTGATCATGAAGATGATCAACAGCACCAACATCACGTCGACGAGCGGCGTGACGTTGATTTCCGCCATCACTCCGCCGCTGCTGCCGCCTGCACTGAACGCCATGGCTTACTTCCTCGGCGCTGCCGCTGCGGGCTTGGCCGCAACCATCGTCGCGCCGCCGACATCCACACGCGAGCCGGTGGCGAAGAAGTCGTGCAGGTCATGCGCGAACTCATCGAACTGGGCGTTGGTCACGCGGTTGGCGCGGATGAAGATGTTGTAGGCGAGCACTGCGGGAATCGCGACGCCCAGACCCATCGCGGTCATGATCAGCGCTTCGCCGACCGGACCCGCCACGGTTTCGATACCGGCGTTGCCGGACGCGCCGATGCGGATCAGGGCGTGGTAGATGCCCCACACCGTGCCGAGCAGGCCGACGAACGGTGCGGTCGAGCCGGTAGTGGCGAGCCAAGTCAAGCCGCCTTCCAGTCGCGCACTTTCGCGGGCGACGCCTTGGCGCAGCGCACGGTCGATGAACTCGGAGCGGTTCAGCGCTTCGACCAGGCGACTACCTTCATGACGCTGGTGATGTGCGGCGGCCGAGGCGCAGTCGAGCGCGATCTTGGAGAACGGCTCCCATTTGGGCTGCTCTTCCATCATGCGCACGGCTTCCTGTGCCGACGGGGTTTCCCAGAACACGTGGCGCACGCGGTTGGAGCGACCGCGGATCTGCATCGCCCGAATGCCGTTCGTGAAAATGAACAGCCACGAGCCCAATGTCATGACCCCGAGGACGATGAACACGGCCCAGCCGAGCGCATCGAAGTTCTGGATCAGGTGGTCGAAGCCCATCTGCGAGAGGGCAGCGGCATCGCCGTGGCCCGCAACAGGTGCCGCGGGGGCGGTTGGAGTGGTTTGATCTTGCATAACGCTACCCTTGGAGTTGAACGCCTATGTTGTCATCACTCGCGGCCGGGCGCTACCTGCCGCGCTCTCATTACAGTTCTGTCAAGTTGAAGTCGAACGGTACGAGCGCATAGCCCTCATACGGTTTGCCGTTGCGCGAACCGGGATTGAAGGTCCAGGTCTTCACTGCGGCGATCGCGGCTTGGTCGAGTTCGCGGTAGCCGCTGGATTTTTCCACCGTGACGTCTTTCGGCGAACCATCGGCACCGATCAGCACCTTCAGGATGCACTTGCCGGTGTGATGTTCGCGCACGGCCTGCGGCGGATAACGCGGCGGACGCAACTTGCGATAGCTGATGTTCTCGCTCGGCGCGATGTCCGACGGCGGCGGCGGCGGCGCCGGCGGTGCTGGCGGGGTCGGGATCGACATCGGCGTCGGCGGCGCTTCGACCGGGGCCGGCGGCGGCGGGGTCGGCGGCGGCGGCGCGAGCTTGATCTTCTCGACGATCTTCGGCGGCGGCTTCTTCGGCGGCTCCGGCGGCGGCGGCGGTGGTGGTGGTGGTGGCGGCGGCGGCTCGACGAAGTTCACCTGCACCACGTTGTCCTTGTTTTTTTCCTTCGCGGCGGGCGGCGCGATCGGCGCCATCAGCATCATGAACGCGAACGCGTGCAACGCGAACGTGGCGGCGAAGCCGATGGTGCGGCGCCAACTGAACGGCTCGCTTTGGTCGTAGTACAGCTCGGACATCAGTGTCGAACCAGTGTGTGTCAGTTACTCCCTACGCAGACGGATGCCGTATCCGCATTCGTCGCGCAGGAACGTTTGTTTTCGGGAAGCGCGTTAAGGTACACCAGAGCGCGGGGTTTTGTATAGATGCTCTAACCCCGGCGCGCTCTGAATATCCTAGTGTTTTCCACCACGCAACTTGGCCAGTTCGGCTTCGGCGTCGCTGCGCGTGTCGGCATCCTGCTTGGCCTTCTCGAATGCAGCTTTCGCGCCGGCGCTGTCTTTCGCGCCGAGGCTGAGCTTGCCGAGCAATAAGTAGGCCTTGCCCGGCTTAGACACGCCACGAGCGACGGCCTTCTCGGCCACCGCCTTGGCCTCGGACCAGTTGGTCTGTGAGCCGAGGATCTGCGCGCGCGTCAGGTCGATATCGCCGTTGCTGGCCAGCGGTGAGGCCTTGCCATAGGCCGCGAGCGCCTTCTCCTCCTGCTGGCCGATCATGTAGGAGTCGCCCATGAGCTTGTAGTTTTCCGCGCTGGCCTTGACCGCGCCCTTGGCGAAGCCATCCTGTAGCAGATCGCCGCCCTTGGCCGCCGCCTCCGGCTTGCCGCTGTTCTGGCCGATGCTGGCGTAGAACTTCGCCGCCGAGACGTAGTCCTTCTCGTCGGTGATCATGCCCTGTTTGCGCTCCTGCTCGAGCAAGGCCAGTGCCTTGTCGTTGTCGTTCGCCTGCGTGTAGACGACCAGCGCGTTGTGTACAAGCGACTTGTTGGTCGGATCCTTCTTGAGCTGGTCATCGATCACGCCCGCGGCCTGGCCGGACTGGCCGCTTTCGTTGTAGCTCGCCATCAGGATGCTGTTCCACGAATCCTTCGGCTCGTTCGTCAACGATTGCGCCTTCTTGATCGCGGCGATCGCATCCGGATATTTTTGCAGGCGGTAATACGCGTTACCTTCCAGCGCATACGACTCGGCCGTCTCGCGCTTGCCCTGCTCGCGCCAGGTCTTGAGCTCGTCCAGCGCCAGCTGATATTGGCCGTCGGCGATATAGGCCGCGGCGATGTTGTACATCGAGTCGAAATACGCGTCGTTCGTGACCGAATTCAGCTCGATCAGCTTCTTGTAGTTATCGATCGCGCCTTTGTAGTCCTGCGCGTTGAACTTGATGTTCGCCAGCACCTGCAAGGCAATGCCCTTGGCGTACTTGCTCTTGCTCGAGTCGACGACTTTCTGCGCGTTTTCCTGCGCCTTGGCGTCGTCGCCGCCGTTGACGGAATCGATCGCCGCCTGCAAGGCCTTCTGGTCGCCGGGGTTGGTCAGGTCGCTCTTCGGCGCGCTGCGCGTGGCGTTCGGATAACGCGTCTTGTCATCGCCTTTGGCCAGCGCGCTCGCGCTGACCAGGGCAAACAGGATTGCCGCCGCGGCGCACGTCAGGGTGCGCAGCCGGCTGCCGGATTTCGTAGTCATGGTTTTTCCTCCCACTTGAATTTTCTTGTCGAATCTAACGCAGGCAAAGGGAATGCGAGGTTAACCGCGCCGCGTTGCCGGCTCAAGGCGCCGCGCAACATTGGGTTTTTATACGTCCAGATTGCTGACGCGCAGCGCGTTCTGCTCGATGAAGTCGCGACGCGGTTCGACCACGTCGCCCATCAGCGTCGAGAAGATCTGATCCGCGGCCACGGCATCCTCGATACTGACCTGCAGCAGGCGCCGCGTTTCCGGATTGACCGTGGTTTCCCACAGTTGATCCGGATTCATTTCGCCCAAGCCCTTGAAGCGTTGGATCGTGCGGCCTTTCTTGGCCTGCTCGAGCAACCAGATGTCGACTTGCGCGAAGCCTGTCGCCGGCGTGCTCGCGTTGTCGCGGCGGATTTCGGCGCCGGGCTGGATCAGGCCGTCGAGCTGACGCGCGACTTCGCCGATCGCGCGGAATTCCGTACTGTTGAAGAACGCCGCCGGCAACACTTGGGTGTGGCTCAAGCCGTGATGCTCGCGTTCGATGACCAGCGCCGCCGGGTGTTCGGGCGTGGCCTCACGCAAGCGCAGTCGGTAGACCGGCTTGCCCAAACCTTGCGCATTGATCTTGCCCGAGAGCTTGGCGATCCACGCCTGCACGACGGCAGCGTCCGCCCAGCTTTCCGCCGTGGGCGGTGCCAGATCGAGCATCGCTCCGAGCACCGCGGCATCGGCGCGCTGACTCAGACGGTTGATCTGTTCGAGCGCGGCGTGATAATCGAGCAGCAGTTTCTCGAGCGCCGGGCCACGCAGCGGCGGCGTGTCCGCGGCGTAACGCAGCTCGGCGCCGTCGACAGCATTGTTGATCAAGTACGCGTTCAGCGCGCTATCGTCCTTCAGATACAGCTCCTGCTTGCCCTGCTTGAGCTTGTACAGCGGCGGCATGCCAATGTAGATATAACCGCGCTCGATCAGTTCCGGCATCTGCCGGTAGAAGAACGTCAGCAGCAGCGTGCGGATGTGCGAACCGTCGACGTCCGCGTCGGTCATGATGATGATGCGGTGGTAGCGCAGCTTGCCGATATTGAATTCTTCTTTGCCGATGCCGCAGCCGAGCGCCGTGATCAGCGTGCCGACTTCGGCGGAAGACAACATTTTATCAAAACGCGCTTTTTCCACATTTAAAATTTTACCCTTTAGCGGCAGCACGGCTTGATATTTGCGGTTGCGGCCCTGCTTGGCCGAGCCGCCGGCCGAGTCGCCCTCGACGATGAACAACTCGCTCAGCGCGGGATCCTTCTCCTGACAGTCGGCGAGCTTGCCGGGCAGCCCGGCGATGTCGAGTGCGCCCTTGCGCCGCGTCATCTCGCGCGCCTTGCGCGCCGCTTCGCGCGCGCGCGCAGCATCGACGACTTTGGCGGCGATCGCGCGCGCCTCGCTCGGGTTTTCGAGCAGGAATTCCTCGAGTTTCGCGTTGATGATCGACTCGACCGTGCCCTTCACTTCCGAGGACACGAGCTTGTCCTTGGTCTGCGAGGAGAACTTCGGGTCGGGCATCTTCACCGACAGCACGGCGATCAGGCCTTCGCGCATATCGTCGCCGCTTAATGCCACCTTCGCCGACTTGAGCAGGTTGCTCGCTTCGATGTAGTTGCCGAGCGTGCGCGTGAGCGCCGCGCGGAAACCGGCCAGGTGCGTGCCACCGTCCTTCTGCGGAATGTTGTTCGTGAAACAGAACACCGTTTCCTGATAGGCGTCGGTCCACTGCATGGCGACGTCGACGCTGGTGCCATCCTGGCTCGCGCCCAGGGTCATCACCGTGGGATGCAGCGGCGCCTTGAGTTGGGCCAAGTGCTCGACGAACGAGCGAATACCGCCTTCGTACTGGAACGTATCGCTCTTGCCGACGCGCTCGTCGAGCAGCTCGATTTTCACACCGGAGTTCAAAAAACTCAATTCCCTCAGGCGCTTGGCGAGAATGTCGTAGTGGAATTCGGTGTTTGTGAAGATTTCCGGACTCGGATGAAAGCGCACCGTGGTGCCGCGCTTTTTCGAAGCGTGCAGCCGTTTCAACGGATACAGCGGCTCGCCGAGACGGTATTCCTGCAAGTGTTCGTAGCCGTCGCGGTCGATTGTCAGCCACAGGTGATCCGACAGCGCGTTGACCACCGACACGCCGACGCCGTGCAGGCCACCGGACACCTTGTACGAGTTGTCGTCGAACTTGCCACCGGCGTGCAGCACCGTCATCACGACTTCCGCAGTCGAGCGCCCTTCCTCGTGCATATCGACGGGAATGCCGCGTCCGTTGTCGGACACGCTGACCGAGCCGTCGTTGTGTATCGTGACGACGACGTGGTCGCAATAACCGGCCAATGCCTCGTCGATCGAGTTGTCGACAACCTCGAACACCATGTGATGCAGGCCCGTGCCATCGTCGGTATCGCCGATGTACATGCCCGGCCGCTTGCGCACGGCCTCTAGGCCTTTGAGGACTTTGATCTTGCTAGCGTCGTATTGCTCGGAGGACGGATTCGGGTTCGGAGTCGGATCAGACATGGTTGGCGCGGGCGCCTATTTATCGAAGGGGGAAGACAACCGGTCGATTATAGCAAGCTGCGCACCATGCCATGCTCCACGTGGAACATCCGGATCGGCGTATCGATCCCACGCAGGCATTCGGGGACGTCGATGCCCGAAATAAGCACTTGTGCCATGGCGGTACTCAGCATCTTCACGACCATCTTTTGGTGCTCCGCGTCGAGTTCCGACGCCAGGTCGTCGAGCGCGATCACCGGCCACTCCTCTTTTGCCGCCGCGTGCACGCGTGCCTGCGCGAGCACGCAGGCCAGCGCGCAGAGCTTTTCCTGACCGCGCGAAAGGTGTTCGCGCTGCGGCGCCCCCTCGAAGTGGATGCTCCAGTCCGCCCGGTGCGGGCCGCGTGTCGTGTGGCCGCGCGCGCGGTCGCGCGGGCGCGCCTGGCGCAAGGCATGATCCAGCGCGGTCTCGTCCGGCCAACCGGCAGAGAATCTCGCGGTCGCCAGGCCGAGCTCGGGGAGCAGTAGCGCCAGCACGGCGGCAAGCTCGGTTGCATAGCGCGCGAAGTACGCGGTGCGCATTCGCGCTAGCGGACCCGCAGCGGCGACCAGCTCCACATCCCAGGCGTCGAGCTCAGCCTCGCTTGCCGATTGCTTCAAGGCGGCGTTGCGCTGGCGCAGCACCCGACTGTACTGGCGCGACTGGCCGAGGAATTCTGGTTCCACGTGGAACACACCCCAATCCAGAAAACGCCGGCGCTCCGCGCTGCTGCCCGAAATCAACGCATGGCTGCCGGGCTCGAAACACACCAATGCACATTCACCCAGCACGGCGCCGAGGCTCGAAACCGGCTGGCCATTGATCTTGGCCTGCCATCCCTCAACACTGCGCGCCAGGCCGACTTGGACTGGCCCGCTGCGACGCGCGAGTCGCGCTGCAAGCACGAGTTGCTCGTTGCCGCGGCGGATCAGGGAATCGGTGAGCCCGGTGCGAAAGCTCTGGGCGTGCGAGAGCAGATAGGCGCCTTCGAGAATACTGGTTTTGCCGGCACCGTTCGGCCCCACGAACAGATTCAACCGAGGGCCCAGGTCGAGGTCGAGCGCACTAAAATTGCGCAGGTTCTCCAGGCGCAATCGTTCAAACAGCACTGCCGTTACAGGCGCAACGGCATGATCACATGGCGCGACTTATCGCTGGCCGGGGTGCGCAACAGACAGCTCGAATTGGCATCGCGCAGGCACAGCATCACATCGTCACCCTGCAAGGCGTTGAGCGCGTCGAGCAGATAATTGACGTTGAAGCCGACGCTGAGCTCGGTGACGCCAGTGCGCGCTTCGACCTCTTCGACTGCCTCTTCCTGCTCCGGGTTGTGCGCAATGATGCGCAGCTTGTTCGCGCTGACATCGAGCTTCACGCCGCGATACTTCTCGTTCGACAGGATTGCCGCGCGTTGCAAGGCGCCGCGCAGAGCGTCCCGCGCGAGCAGCACTTCCTTGTCCGCGCCGATCGGAATGACGGCCTCGTAATCCGGGAAACGTCCATCGATCAGCTTCGAGGTGAAAACCACGTCGTTGTGGCGCACGCGCAGATGATTGCGGCCGAACTCCAGTTCGACATTGCCTTCGCCGGCTTCGAACAGTCCCTGCAGTTCGACCACACCCTTGCGCGGAATGATGATCTGGCGGGCGGCGGATTTGCCGGCGTCGATTTCAGTTTCGCCCAGCGCCAACCGATGGCCATCGGTGGCCACGCAACGCAGAGCCTTTTCGCGCAGGTCCAACAGCATGCCGTTGAGGTAATAGCGCACGTCCTGGTTCGCCATCGCAAACGCGGTGCGATCCATCAGCTCCTTGAGCGTGCTCTTGGGCAGCGTCACGCGCTCGATCAGTTCGAGATTCTCGACTACTGGAAACTCGGTCGCCGCGAGCGTCGCCAGCGTGAACCGGCTGCGGCCGGAACTCAGCGTCATGCGCTCGCCCGCTAGCTTGAACTGCAACTTGCTGCCATCCGGCAACGCACGACAGATGTCGAATAGCTTGCGCGCCGGGACGGTGACTTCGCCAGGCTGCACTTCCTGCGCTTCCACGCTCGCCGCCATCTCGACTTCCAGATCCGTTCCGGTGAACGTCACACGCCCGGTGCCGGCAACGACCAGCAGGTTGGACAGGACCGGCAAGGTCTGGCGCCGTTCGACCACACCAATCACTTGCTGCAGTGGCTTGAGCAGGACTTCGCGCTGGATGCTGAATTGCATGGTCGGGGTTTTCCGTCTTGTTCGTATAGATATAGGTAGGAAGAGCTGTTGTAGGGCCTGTGTATTGCCGCCTTACGGAAATTACACCTTACTTATCAATGCGTTACACCAAGTTCGCCGACCAACAACCTGGTCGCTGGGCTGTGCGTGACTTGTGGATAAAGCGCAGGTTCAGATTGTTGCACAAGTTATCCCCAGCCCTTATCCGGTCAATTCGCGCAGCAGTTTTTCCCAATCCTGCTTGATTTTGCCGTCGACCAGGCACAGGTCGCGTATCGTACGGCACGCGTGCAGCACCGTGGTGTGGTCGCGGCCGCCGAACGCTTTGCCGATTTCCGGCAAGCTGTGCTCGGTCAACTCCTTGCTCAATGCCATCGCCACCTGTCGCGGCCGTGCCAGCGAGCGGCTGCGGCTCGTCGACAGCAGGTTCGGCAGGCTGATCTGATAGTAGTCTGCCACGGTCTTCTGGATATTGGTAAGCGTGATCGCCTGACTGTGCACGGTGAGCAGATCGCGCAGCGTTTCCTGCGCGAAATCCTCGGTGATCGGCACGCCCAGGAAATTCGCGCGCGCCGCCAACGTGTTCAACGCGCCTTCCAGATCGCGCACGTTCGAGCGCATGCGCTTGGCGACCAGGAACGCTACGTGCTGCGGCACTTCCAGACCGCGCGCCGCGGCCTTGGCTAGCAGGATCGCAGCGCGCGTTTCGAAATCCGGCGGCTCGATTGCCACCGACAGACCCCAGCCCAGGCGCGACTTCAGGCGCGGCTCGAGATTGTCGACTTCCTTGGGGTAACGATCGCACGTCAGGATGATCTGCTGCTTGCCTTCGAACAGCGCGTTGAAGGTGTGGAAGAACTCCTCCTGCGTCGTGTTCTTGCCCGCGAAGAACTGGATGTCGTCGATCAGCAGAGCATCCACGTCGCGAAAGCGGCGCTTGAAATCATCCATCTTCTTCGTGCGCAGCGCGTCGATCATCGCGCTCACGAATTGCTCCGAACGCAGATACAGCACCCGCGTGGCTGGATTGTTGGCGCGGATCAGATTGCCCGCGGCGTGCATCAGGTGCGTCTTGCCAAGGCCTGTCCCACCGTAGAGCAGCAACGGGTTGTACGCGCGGCCGGGGTTGTTCGCGACTTGCATCGCCGATGCCTTACCGAGCTGGTTCGACTTGCCTTCGACGAAGGAATCGAACGTGTAGTGCGGATCCAGGTTGTGCTCGAACTCTGCGGTCTCGCTTGGTGTGGTCCGCCCTGATGTCCTGTCGGTGCGACGACTCGCGAGCGTGCCGACTTCGATGCGCAATTTGAGCGGCGTCCCGTTGAGATGGTTGAGCACGCGTTCTATGCGCGGCAGGAATTCGGCTTTGACGAAGTCCAGTGTGTACGCGTTCGGCGCGAGCAGGCGCAGCCCCTCGCCATCTTCAATGGCCTGCAAGGGCATCAGATACGTGTGCATGTCTTCGACGCCGAGTTCGCCTTCGAGGCGTTCGAGGCAGCGTCGCCAGAGGTCGCTCATCATGAAATCCTTGCGCTCGGAAACCGCGCGCAGACCGCGCAGTCTACCGTAAGCGGACAGACAACGAATCCTGCACTTGCGGCAACGAGAACGGCCCACGCGCCTCAGCAGCTGCTGCGAGGTTGCAGGACAGCGCAAGCATGTCGTTGACACAAGTACACTTTTACCAATACAATTCCGCTTCTTTATCCCCGACTTTCCGATAGCGTCATGGCCACCAAGCGCACTTTCCAGCCCGGCAATCTCAAGCACGCCCGCACGCACGGCTTCCGCGCGCGCATGAAGACCCGCGGCGGTCGCGCGGTGATCAATGCCCGTCGGGCGAAAGGCCGCAAGCGCCTGATCCCGTAAGCCAAGCGTGTGGCGCTGCGCCATCCGCGTACCGCCCGCCTGCTGCGTCCCGCCGATTTTGCCGCGCTGCGCGAACGCAGTCAGCGCGTCAGCACGCGTCAGTTCACTGCCCAGTATCGCTTGACGTCCACCGGCGGCGCGCGGCTCGGCATGGCGGTGTCGCGCAAAGTTTCTAAAAACGCCGTCGAGCGCAACCGCATCCGCCGCCAGATTCGCGAAAGCTTTCGCCTGCAGCGCGCGCGACTGACGCATCTTGACGTGCTGGTCATCGCGCGCGTCAGCGCGGCACAACAGCCGAATCCGGTCCTGCGCTCCGAACTGGATACGCTTTGGCAGCGCTTGATTGACGCGGCCGCCGCCGCCACATTGAACGAAACGCAGCCGCCCGGCACAATGCGCGCCTCTTGATCGCGCCGGCACTGCCGGCCGCTCGGTTCTTCCCACCAACACACTTTTCGCTGCGCGGGTTCGCGCTGCGCCCAAACGGCAAGGCTCATGTCCTCAACCCGCTCGTTCCTGTTCGCTGCCCTCGCCTTCGTCGCCTTCCTGCTGTGGCAGGCGTGGCAGCAGGACTACGGCCCGAAGCCTCCGGTGCCGACGCCGACCGCAACGGCCGATGCCGTCCACGTGCCGTCGGCCACGCCGAGCGCCGAGGTGCCACAAGCCGTCTCGACGCCGGCAACCGCTGCGGCGCCCGTCACGCCCGTCGCCGCCAATCCAACCGCGCCGGCGCCACACATCGACGTGCGCACGGACCTGTTGCGCTTGACGATCGACACGCGCGGCGGCGCGATCGTGCAGGCGGACCTGTTGAATTACCCGGTCGATCCAGCACAGAAAGATCGACCGGTGCGCCTGCTCGACGATGCCGCAGCGACGTTCTTCGTTGCGCAGAGCGGCCTGGTCAGCGGCAACGCCGCGGCACCGGATCACCAGGCGTTGTTCAGCGCCGAGAAGACCGACTACGCGCTGGTCGGCGACACGCTCGAAGTGCCATTGACGTGGTCCGACGCGAGCGGCGTGAAAGTGCGCAAAGTATACAAATTCACACGTGGCAGTTATCTGATCGAAAGCCGCGTCGAGATCGACAACGGCGGCGCGAGCGCCTGGAGCGGCAACGAGTACCGCCAACTGCAACGCGTGCCGATCGTGATCGAGGGTGGCGGCATGGCGTTCAACAATCCGGAGAAGTACGCGTTCGCCGGCGCCGCGTGGTACAGCCCGCAGGATAAGTTCAAGAAGCTCGATTTCGCCAAGTTCGCCGAGTCCCCGCTCAAGGCGGAATTCGCCGGCGGTTGGGCGGCATTACTGCAGCATTACTTTTTCGCCGCGTGGATTCCCGCGGTGGGAGAGACGGATGCCTACACGACGACGGTCGTCAGCAATCCCGGTACGGCGCCGCGCTACCTAATCCGCACGCTGTCGCCGGCAATCACGGTCGCGCCGGGCACGAACCGCACGCTCGCGTCGCATCTGTACGTCGGACCGACACTGCAGAGCCAACTCGACGCGATCGACCAGGCCGGCATCGCGCATGGACTTTCACTTACCGCCGACTACGGCATGCTCACGCCGATCGCCGAGCCAATGCACTGGGTGCTCGTAAAGCTGCATGCGCTCGTCGGCAACTGGGGCCTGGCGATCATCCTGCTCGTGCTCGTGATCAAGCTCGCGCTGTTCAAGCTGTCCGAGGCGCAGTTCCGCTCGATGGCGAAGATGAAGAAGCTGCAGCCACGCATGGAGGCGCTCAAGGAGCGCTACGGCGACGACAAGCAGAAACTCAGCGCTGCGACGATGGAGTTGTACCAGAAGGAGAAGATCAACCCGCTCGGTGGCTGCCTGCCGACGCTGGTGCAGATTCCGGTGTTCTTCGCCCTGTATTACGTTCTGCTCGAAAGCGTCGAGTTGCGCCAGGCGCCGTTCTTCGGTTGGATCCAGAACCTGTCCGCGCCCGATCCGTACTACGTATTGCCGCTCCTCAACGGCGCGGTCATGCTCGGCACACAGTGGTTGTCGCCGGCTAGCCCCGGCATGGACCCGATGCAGCAGCGCATGATGAAGACGATGCCGCTGATCTTCGCCGTGCTGTTCCTGTTCTTCCCGGCGGGCCTGGTGCTGTACTACGCCGTGAACGGCGGCCTGGGTCTGCTGCAGCAGTGGATCATCACCAAGCGCATGCAACAGGCGGACGCGAAAGCGCGCGCGGGGTAATGCAGCACGCGGATACGATCGTCGCGATAGCCACGCCGCCGGGTGCCGGCGGTATCGGCGTGCTGAGAGTGTCCGGATCGCGTGCGCGCGCGATCGCCAAAGCGCTGACCGACAAGAATCCCAAACCGCGCATTTTCCACTTTGCCGCATTCCGCGATGCCGACGACAGCATCCTCGATCGCGGTCTCGTCGCCTTCTTCAAGGCGCCAAGATCATTCACCGGCGAAGACGTGCTGGAACTGCATGCGCACGGCGCACCGGTCGTGCTCGATCTGCTGCTCCAGCGCGTGTGCGCACTCGGCGCGCGCCCGGCGCGCCCGGGCGAATTTTCCGAACGCGCGTTCCTCAACGGCAAGCTCGACCTGACCCAGGCCGAGGCCATCGCGGATCTGATCGCGAGCAATTCCGAGGCCGCGGCGCGCGCCGCGTTGCGCAGCCTCGAAGGCGACTTTTCCAACGCGGTGCGCGCCCTGCTCGAAGGACTCGTGCGCCTGCGCGCATGGCTCGAAGCCGCGCTCGACTTCCCCGAGGAGGAAATCGATTTCCTCAGTGCGCCACAACTATCCAGCGAGCTCGCGGCCGTGCGCGCGCAGACCGAGGAATTGCTCGCGGCCGCGCGCCGCGGCGTCGTGCTGCGCGACGGCTTGCACGTCGTCATCGTCGGCCGACCGAACGCCGGCAAGTCGAGCCTGCTCAATGCGCTGGCACAGAGTGAACGGGCGATCGTCACGCCGATTCCGGGCACCACGCGCGATGTGCTGCGCGAAAGCGTGAATCTGGACGGTATTGCGCTGACCCTGGTCGATACCGCCGGCCTGCGCGACTCGCACGACATCGTCGAACAGGAAGGCATGCGCCGCGCGCGCAGCGAGCTGGCCCGCGCCGACGTTGCGATTCTCGTGACCGACAGTGCGCATGCTGCCGGCGACCGCGCACTGCTGGATATCTGCGCTGGGGGCGCGACGCGCATCATCGTGCACAACAAGATCGATCTGTCCGGCGAAGCGGCTCGAAGCGAGGCCGGCGAGGAAATACATGTCTGGCTCTCGGCGCAGCACGGCGCTGGGCTCGTCGAATTGCGCGCGGTACTCGCGCGCCTGGCCGGTCGCGGGGAGGGTACGCAAGGTGCCTTCAGCGCGCGCACTCGGCACGTGCAAGCGCTCGAAAAGGTGGCCGAGCATTTATATGGCGCCGTCGCGCAACTTCAGCATCGGGCGGGCGAACTGGCCGCAGAGGAATTGCGTCAGGCGCAACGATGCCTGAGCGAAATCACCGGCGAGTTCACGAGCGACGATTTGCTCGGCACGATCTTCTCGACATTCTGCATCGGCAAATAGAACGAACTACTTGCCGGCAGCGCAATACCGGATTGTGGGCGGCGTGCCGGGTACCGCCCATTCACCGAAGCGGCTCTGGTATTCGCGGCTTTCCAGAAACGTCATCGCGATGGTCGCAAATGCCGCGTCGCGAAAGCGATCGGCGTTGCCCTGCAAGCCGTTTTCGTCCGCGTCGCGCGCAAAGACATGGCGGTAAAAGCCGCTCAGTTGCTTTTCCACGGACTTGTCCTTGGCGAATTTCTTCTCGTATTCCGCGCTGAGCACGGCATGCTGCACGAGCTGGCGCACGCTGTTGCTGTGGTTGTTCAGCAGCGCGGCTTGTGTCGCCAGTTCCGCGGATTTTGGCTCGCGTTCCAGCGTCAGCCGGAAAATCGCACGCACGACTTTTTCGGCACTCGTGCATTGCGCGGCTTCGATAGCCGCGGCCGGAATTGAGATGTAGCGCGGCACGAGGATCGTTTGCGCCTGTGTGTTCACGGTCACGGAAACGCGCAGGTCCGCGTCGAGATTCCTGGCGAAGAGCAGTGTTGCCGGTTGCACTTCCAACGCCGTCGGCGGTGCGCCGAGCAGCACGCCGCCGGTAACCGCAAACTTCGCGAGCGGCACCTGTCCAGGGGCCTCCTTGGATCCGCGCCAAGTCAGCGCCATCTCGACAAAATCGCGATCGGCTTTCGTCACACGCGCCTGAAACGTGCTCGCGGCATTGCAAGCCTTGGTGTAGAGCTCCAGACGCTGCGCCGGCAGTAAACGCCGGAAATACAGCTGCAACTCGTCCGGCGCATAGTTGAATCCGTATTCGGCATATTTCTGCGCGCGCTGGCTCGCGAACTCCTCGTAAGTCTTCGCATGCTGCAATAGATCGCGTGCTATTGGCAGCTGCACTTCCAGGCGCGCCAGTTTTGGAAACGCATTCCCCCTGTGCAATGCATAGTTGTCTGCGGTCACGACCGACAGATAGGCAAGGTCCGTGGTCGGATCCCTACCCGGCAAGGCAAAATCCGCCACGAGCGGCGCCTCACAATCCTTCCCCAACGCGCATGCACTGAACGCGCAGAACAACAGGGCCAGGCCGTACCGGATCGAAAAACTCATCGTTGCAACTCCTAATGCAGCCATTGTCCGCCGCGCCGCCGTCGCGGCGGGCCCGATTCGGCGTGCGCTTCGGCGCGTGCGGCCAATTCTTCCGCAGTCGGCGGTTGTTCGCGCCAGTAATTCGCCACCGCACCGACCGCGGCGGGCAGATGCGCCAGGCATTCGTCGTATTCGGCTTCGTTGAGCGGAGCAATTTCGGCATCGGTTTCGAACACGCCTTCCTCGACCGCCAGCGCCATGATCGGTGACAGCAGTTCAGTCAGGCGCGAGTCGGCGCCCAAGCGCGCTTCCCACAGGCGCGCACGCATGTCCACGCCGCGCGAAAAGCCTTCGCACCAGCCTTGCGCGCTCAGTGCGGTGTCGCCGTCATCGAGCTCGATCTCGCCAAGGATCGGTTCGTACGCATCGCTTTCCAGTTCGTATTCGATGCTCTCGCTCAGGCGCGCGAGCAGTTCGAGGATGTGCCGGCCTTCGTCTTCGTCGGCGAACGGATCATGCAGCACTTCCGGCAGCCACTCCTCGGGCGTCGCGCGATCTGGCCCGATGTTGACCGCACTGAGCATGCCGTGCACGCCGTCGAGTAGCAGCGCGTCCTCACCTGCGTGCGCGCGTAGGAACTGATCCAGTTCCTCCAGCTCTGCATCGCTGAGCGTGGATGCCCACTCGGGTTCGCGCGTGGGCTCAACCATCGGCCAGCTCCAGCACCACCGGTGCGTGATCGGACGCGCGTTCCCAGGTGCGCGGCGTGCGATCGATCACACTGCTGCGGCAGCGCGCGCGCAACGCTTCGCTGGCCAGGATGAGGTCGATGCGCAGGCCCAGGTTGCGCCGGAACGCGCCTTGCCGGTAATCCCACCACGTGTAATGGCCGCCATGCGCTTCGAACAGGCGGAAGCTATCGTGCAAACCCAAGTCGAGCAATGACTTCAGCGCCACGCGTTCCGGCGTCGAGCACAGGATCTGCTCGTGCCAGATCGCTGGATCATGCACGTCGCGATCATCCGGTGCGATGTTGAAATCGCCGAGCACGACGAGGTTCGGATGGCGTTGCATTTCTGCGGCGAGGAACTCGCGCACCTTGCTCAGCCAGTCCAGCTTGTAGCGGTATTTTTCGCTGCCGACTTCCTGGCCGTTGACGACATACAGGTTCGCCACGCGCACGCCATCGACGGTGCCAATCAGGATGCGCCGCTGCGGATCGTCGAGTCCCGGAATGTCCGTGACGATATCGCGCGGCTCTTCGCGCGCGAGCAGGGCCGTGCCGTTGTAGGTTTTCTGACCGGAAAACACGCAGCGGTAGCCCAGCGCGGCGATTTCCTCGCACGGAAACTTCGCGTCCTCGGTCTTGGTCTCCTGCAGCGCGACAACATCCGGCGCGGCCGTTGCGAGCCAGTCGCGCAGATGCGGCAGGCGCACCTTGAGCGAGTTGACATTCCATGAGGCGATCTTCATTTTCGTATCTTAACAACAGGAGCAATCGCCGAGTGACATTTGCTGCGCTGGGGTTGCAAAGGAGAGAAGCGTAGCTCTCCCGTTTGATCAATACGTCACGCGGCCAACCCATAACTGCGCAGCAACGCATCGGGTTGCGGATCGCGCCCGCGGAATTCCACGAACGATTCCAGCGCCGGACGCGAGCCACCGACGGCGAGGATGCTGCTGCGGAACGCGGCACCCGTGGCGCGATCAAAAATGCCGGCTTCCTCGAAACGTGCGAACGCGTCGGCGGACAACAACTCGGCCCACAGATAGCTGTAGTAGCCCGCCGCATAACCGCCGGCGAATACGTGCGTGAAGCTGTGCGGCATGCGCTGCCATGCCGGCGGCAAAATTACCGCGACTTCGCGCCGCACCGCGTCGAGCAGCTCGAGCGCGCGGGCACCGCGCGCGGGATCGAATTCCAGATGCAGGCGGAAATCGAACAGCGCGAATTCAAGCTGGCGCACGAGGAACAGGCCGGCATGGAAATGCCGCGCGGCCTGCATGCGCGCGAACAACTCGTCCGGCAGCAATGCGCCGGTTTGCCAATGGCGCGCAAATAGGTGCAGCGCATCGCGCTGCCAGCAGAAGTTCTCCATGAACTGGCTCGGCAATTCCACCGCATCCCATTCCACGCCGCTGATGCCGGCGACGGTCGGATAGTCCACCTCGGTGAGCAGATGATGCAGGCCGTGGCCGAACTCGTGGAACAGCGTGGTCACGTCATCGTGCGTAAGCAGACTCGGCCGATCCGGCGTGGGCGGCGCGAAATTGCAGGTCAGGTACGCGATCGGCAACTGGCCGCTGGCGCTGGAGCGCGAACGGCATACGTCCATCCACGCGCCGCCGCGCTTGCCGGAGCGGGTGTACAAATCCACATAGCAGCCGGCGCGCACGTGGCCGTCGGCATCGAGCACGTCGTAATAGCGCACGTCGGGATGCCAGACTTCCACACCGTCGCGCACGCGCAGCGTCGCGCCGAACACACGCGCGACGATCGCGAACAGCCCGTCGAGCACGGCCGGCAGCGGAAAATACGGCTTGAGTTCCTCCTCGCTCAGCGAGAATTTGCGCTGGCGCAATTTCTCGGACGCATACGTCACGTCCCACGGCAACAGCGCGTCGATGCCGAGTTGATCGCGCGCAAATTCGCGCAGTTCGGCCAGCTCGCCCTGCGCCACGGGTTTGGCGCGGCGGATCAGGTCGTGCAGGAATCCGAGCACGCGCTGCGGCGTGGCGGCCATCTTCGTCGCGAGCGATTCTTCCGCGGCGTTGGCGAAACCGAGCAGACGCGCCGCTTCGTGGCGCAGCGCGAGGATCTCCTCGATGCGCGCCGAATTGTCGAATTTCCCGGCATCGGGGCCTTGCTCCGAAGCGCGCGTCTGGAACGCGGTATAGACGCGCTCGCGCAAGTCGCGGTCATCGGCATAAGTGAGAATTGCCTGCACCGATGGCTGATGCAGCGTGACCAGATAGTCGTCGCGTCCGGCTTCGGCCGCGGCCCGACGCAATAGTTCGCGTTCGGCTTCCGGCACGCCCTGCAGTGCCGATTCGTCGACGCCTTCGGTCCAGCTTTCGGTGGCGTCGAGCACGGCTTCCTCAAACTCGGTGGCAAGCCGCGTGAGCGCATTGGCGATGTCGCGAAAGCGCGTGCGCGCCGGCTCCTCGAGCGCCACGCCGGACAAGCGGAAGTCGCGCAGACTATGCTCGACCAGAGTCCTGGCGGCGCGCGGCAACGTAGAAAATTCCGCGCCATCGGCGACAGCTTTCACCGCGGCGTAGAGTTCGCGATTCTGGCCCAACTCGGCAGCGTAGTCGCTAATGGCCTGTTCGGCGGGGCCGTACACGGCGCGCAAGCCTTCGGAATCCTTCACCGCGTGCAAATGCGACACTGGCGACCATACGTGCTCGAGCCGTTGTTCGAGCGTCTCCTGCGGCAGCATCGTATTGGCGAATGTGTGCGGTGCAGTGTCGGCCAGCAAAGCATCGATGCTTGCACGGTATGCGGCGAGCGTGGCGGCGACCGCGGGCTGCACATTTTCGGCTTCGATCGCCGCGAAGCGCGGCAATGCGGATTCGGACAGCAGGGGATTGGATATTGTCATCCGCACAACGTGAAGGGGCCGCGGTGGAAAATCAAGCTTTGCGGGTAACAAGCTGCGAATGCGCTAGCATGCGCATCGGAGGGGACGCATGAGTGAAACCGGTGCCAGCGGCGAAGTCTGGGACTCGCGCGCACTGCTGCGCGAGCTCGCGCTGTTCCGCCACCTCGACGATACCGCGCTCGACGAACTGGCCGGCGAACTGGAATGGTTCGCCCTGCCGGGCGGCGCCACGTTGTTCGAATTCGGCGATCCGGCGGACTCGTTGTACGTGCTCAAGTCCGGCAGCCTCGGTGCGTTCAAGCCCGACGCGAAGGGCGAGGCGCGCCTGGATGGCATTGTCGCTGCCGGCGAAACCGTGGGCGAACTCGGACTTATCGTCGATCAGCCGCGCTCGGCCACCGTGCGCGCATTGCGCGATTCGGAGCTGCTGCGGCTGGCGCGCTCGGGGTTCGAGAAACTGGTTGCACGGCACCCCGAGGCGATGCTGGTCAGCGCGCGCCTGGCGGTGCGCCGTCTCGTCACGCGGCATACGACGACGCAGCTCACGGCATCGCGCACCTTCGCGATTCTTCCGCACGATGCCGGCGTGCCGGTGCGTGATTTCGCCGCGCGCCTGCGTACGACACTCGCGCTCTATGGCGACTGCGCGCTGATCGACGCAGCCGGTGCGCGCGATCAGACCAGCGCGTGGTTCAGCGCGCTCGAGGCCAGCGTGCGCTTTGTGTTGTATCTGGACGACGGCGGCGACCGCGACTGGCGTGAACTGTGCGTACGCCAGGCCGATTGCCTCCTGCTGCTCGCACAAGCCGGTGAACCGGCCTCCGCCTGGCCGGAAAGCGCATGCCTGGATGCCGAAAGCGCCCTGCACCGGCCGCGGCATCTCGTGCTGCTGCACCAGAAACATTCGATCGAGCCCGGCGCGGCACGACGCTGGCTCGACGTGGTGCCGGGAGTGCAACACCATCATGTGCGCCACGATCGCGACATCGAGCGCGTAGCTCGCCTGCTGACCGGACGCAGCATCGGCCTGGTGCTGTCCGGCGGCGGTGCGCGTGGCTTCGCGCACATCGGCGTGGTGCGCGCGCTGCGCGAGGCCGGCGTGCGCATCGACTGCGTCGGCGGTACGTCGATCGGCGCGATCATCGGCGCCGGCGTCGCCAACGACTGGTCGGACGAAGAGATGTTCGAGCACTACCGGCGCGCGTTCGTTGTCGGCCGCCCGCTGAAAGACTATACATTTCCATTTATCGCGCTTGTCGCCGGACGTCGCGTGGCGAAGCTGCTGCGCGAGCAGTTCGGCCCGCGCGACATAACCGACCTGGCGCTGCCGTTCTTCTGCGTCACCTCCAATCTCACCGCTGGCCGCGCCGAAGCGCATCGCAGCGGGCCGCTGTGGTTCTGGCTGCGCGCCAGCTGCGCGATTCCCGGCATCCTGCCGCCGGTATTCCATCGCGGCCAGGTCTACGTCGACGGCGCGGTGATCAACAATCTGCCGGTCGACGTGATGCATGCGCAGGGCGTCGGCGAAATCGTCGCCGTGGACATCAGCGCGGATGACGTGCTGCACGCAGAGGTCGAGGAGTTCGCCTCACCGCCATGGTGGCAGCTCGCCTGGCAGAAGCTGATCCGGCAGCGGCGCCAGCGGCCCGGAATCCTAAGCATCCTGTTGCGCTCGGGTATGGTCAATTCCGAGGCTGCGAGTCTGGAACGGCGCGCCCAAACGAGCCTGCTGCTAGACCCCGCGCTGGCAGATATCGAACTGCTGGAATGGAAGGCCTACGAACGCGCGATCGAGGCCGGGTACACCTATGCGCAGAAGATACTCGGGCGTGCGAATGCGCCGCGGGAGCTGCCATAGGGCGGGTCTTGGACCCGCCGTGTTGTAGTCGTTCCGAGCGACGCGCCCTATACGCTACTCGCGATGCCGGTTCGGCAGGAACTGAGTCAGCTGCTGTTCGAGCTCCGGCAGCATGCCCTCCACAGCTTCCTCAGCCTGGTCGCTGGCGTTCAGGCTCGTGAAATGTACCTGTTCGCTGCCGGCGGCAAGCTTGCGCTGTCCCTCGACGGCATACGCCGTGACGTTGAGTTGCGCGGTATTGAGCGTGGAGCTCTGGCCGTAATAGTTGATCTGCTCCGACCCGGCCGGGCGCGCATGCACGACGATCACCGCATCGGCGCGGCCGTTGAGCGCGGCCAGCACGGCCGCGGCGTTCGGCTTGCCGCCGCTGAGCAGGTGCGCGACGCGCGGCATCGTGTCCTGGTCGATCATGTGATAGCCATGTTTGGCCAGCGCGGCCTCGATTGCGCGCTCGGCCGGCTCCGTGATGACCTCATCGCCGCCGGCGACGACGGCAATCGTCGGCACATGCGGCCGACGTGGTGTGCTGATCGCTTCGGGTTCGGTGGCTTTCGCCAGCGTGCGGCGCGCCGGCACCGTCTCGGCCGCTTGCGCTGCGGCAAGTTCCTTGAGCGGCTGTACTTCGGACGCGCGCGCGGCGGGACCGGCGGGCTCCTGGGTCGCGGTCGCGTTTGGGGCCGACGCCAAGGCCGCTGTCGCGGTGGTGGCGGACTCATTCGCGTAACGCGGATCCTGCGGCGCCGCAGTTGCCGGAGCGGTCGGCACCGACGCAGCCGCTACGCTCGCAGGCTCGGGTGCCGCAGGTGCGGCAGGCACCGGTGGCGGCGTCACAACGGGTTGCGTCGCAGCGGGTACTGCGCTGGCGACGCTATTCGACGCGCCCAAACTCGCGCTCGGTGCGGTGGTGTTCGCCGCATTCTGCGGCGTGCCCATGAGCTGCTGCAGCAGCGGAATCTGGTTGCGCATCGCATATGCGCCGCCGCCGAGGGCGAGCAGCAGGATCGCCGCGATCGCCAGCGGCAACGCGGCGGACTTGTTCGCCGTGGGCTGTTGCGCTTGCAATACCGATTGATGACCGCCAACCACGGGTTGCGCACCGGATGGCGTCGTCGGTCGGCTGACCGGCAGCGGTTGCGGTGTCGGCGAGGTGCTCGGCAACGGACGTTGGCCGGATACCGGGGTCTTGCCGCCGAGCACGGTCGCCGCAGCCGGCGACATCTTGGTCTGCAACGTGATCGGGCCGCCCTTGGCGACGAGCGGGTATTTAGCCAGATCGGCGACGAGTTCCTGGCAGCTCTGGTAACGGTCGGCCGGATCCTTGGCGACCATCTTCGACAGGATGCGCGACAACTCCGGATCGACATCCTTGTTGAGCGAGCATACGTCCGGAATCTGCGCCTTGACCACTTCCAGCATCAAGCCGAGCGGCGACTCGTCGGTGAACGGCATGCGCCCGGCCAGACATTCGAACAGCACGATGCCGAGCGAGAAAATATCGGAGCGCTGATCCACTGACTTGCCTTGGCACACTTCCGGCGACAGATAGCCCGGCGTGCCGACGAATTCGCCGGTCGAGGTCAGCTTCTTGGAAAAGTCCTGCGCCGAAAGCGCGATGCCGAAGTCGGCGATCTTGACCATGCCGCGGCTGGTCAGCATGAGGTTGCCGGGCTTGATATCGCGGTGGATCACACCCTTGTCGTGCGCCGTGGCCAGGCCCTGCGCCGTCTGGTAGATGACCTTCGCAGCATTCTCCGGCGACAGCTTGCCTTCGCGCTTGAGCACGGAGCCGAGCGATTCGCCGTCGACAAACTCCATCACGAAGTAGGTCTGCCCCTCATCTTCGCCGATGAAGTATATTTGTATAATATGTGGGTCGTTGAGCGCGGCCATGCTGCGCGCTTCGCGCAGGAAGCGCTCTTTCACGCTCGCATCGTGCGCCAGCGCATCGGCTAGCACTTTGATCGCGACGTAGCGATTGAGCGAAGTTTCGTGGCCTTTATAGACCACGCCCATGCCACCGCGGCCGAGTTCGGCGACGATGTCGTAATGACCGAGTTGCTGCTTCATGACCCCTCCGGGCGCCCCGAGCGCCGGTTAAGTGGCCGAAATACTACCACCCGCGGCTGAACCTCCCCCGTGCGGAAATTGACGCCTGCGGTGTTAGCTGTTCGGTATTGCTAGTGCCAACCGTTTCACGGTTTCCGCCTGTCTGGCGGACACCGCTTGTAACATTCGTACGGCAAAATCCACCGTTTTACCGGCGCGATTTATGCCGCAAACCTCCAGACAATCAATCCCTTACCGGCTCATCGGTGCGCTGGCCGTGTGCCTGGCTGCCAGTCTGTTGCGCGTTTTCCCCTTGCTTACGCACGAACCGTTGGTCGCCTTGGCGAACAGCTACGACGAGGTGCGCTACACCGCATGTTTCGACCTGTACCCAGACCGCCCCGGCGTCGCTGATCCGACCCAGAACAGTCCCGAGGCGCCATATTCGCAGTACGCCTTTGCGAAGAACCCCGCCCCGATGTGCTATTGGTCGACCGAGCTGCTGTTCCAGAGCGCCGTGGCCGGCATCTATCACATGCAGCACCGGCTTACCGGCGCGACAAGTTTTTCCGTGCGCTGGATCGGCGCGCTCAAGTTCGGGGCGCTGCTGATCCTGTGGGCGGCGTTTGGCTGGGCCTTCATCCGCCGTGGCGAACCGTGGTCGGCGCTGGCGAACGGCTTGCTGTTGCCGCTGGTGTTCACCGATCCGGCGGATACTATTTATTTGAACACGTTCTACGCCGAGTGGACGGCGCTGCTCGCGCTGTACGCCGTGCTCGGCTTGATCCTGCTGCACGAAGGGCGCGCCTATGCGCGGCGCGCATTCGCCTTGCTCGCACTCGCGGCGTTTGCACTGGCGCTCAGCAAGATCCAGCACCTGCTGTTGCCGCTGGGGTGTGCATTGGTCGTGCTGCTGGTCGGTCGTCTGCGCACGCGCAACTGGTCCTGGCAAGGCGGCGCGCTGTTGTTCGGCGCATTGCTCGGACTCGGCGTGCAGGCGCTCCAGCTGCGCCGCGACACGCCGGCGATCGAGGCGATAAACCATTTCAACCGAGCCGACGTCACGTTCACCGGACTGCTGCCGCACGCGCGCGATCCGGCGGTGACTGCGCACGCGCTGGGCCTGGCGTCGGACTGTCTACGCTACATCGGCAAGAGCGCATGGCAGATCGGCGTGTGGCCGGACAGCGAATGCCCGCAGCTGCCGAACGTCACGCGTGCGCGCGAGCTCGCGACGCTTGCGCGCGAGCCGGGTCTGTTCGTGCGCCTGTGGTGGCATGGCGTTACCAGCCTCGATCCGTGGCTTGCCCCGGGCCTCGGTATGCTTGAAGGCGGCAACTACACGCCGCTGCCGCAGGAGTTCTTCAGCCTGAGCCGCGTGCTCAGCGCGATGCCGGCGTGGCGCCTGCCGCCGCTGCTCGGGCCGTTCGTCGCCTGCGTCTGGCTGATGTGGAGCGGGCGTTGGCGCGCGATGCCGCGCCTGCTCGTGTTCAGCGCGCTGGCCGGCGGCGTGATGTTGGCGACGTTGACGATCACCGTGCTCGGCGACGGCCTGGCCGACGTGCCCAAGCAGGGCCATCTGATTCCGAACACGGCGCTGGCCTGGTGGACTTGCGCGTTGGCGCTGGTGCCGGGCGGCTTGTGGAAGAAATCTCAGGCGTCGTGAAGGCCGTCGATCTCGACGAGCAATTCCGCACGACAGATATCACCGAGCAACACCAACAGCGGCGTATCCGCGCCGAAGCGCGCATGCAAGCGCTCGCGCACGAGGTCGGCATCGGCCGCATGGCGCACGTACGCTTTCAACACGCTGCGCGCACCACCAAGCGGATGAGCGCTGCCCGCGGCGGCACACAGGCTTTGCAGATTCGTCAGTGTTTCGTCGACCTGCGCGCAGACATCGCCGGCATGGTACGAGGCATGTCCGACCACGGCGGCGGTGCCGGAAATGTATAGTTGTGGAGAATGCGACGGCGCGCGCATCGCGCGCGCGAAGCCCGGCGCGACCGGGCCGTACTGGCGCGGATAACGCCAGGCGCTGGTCTGGCGCGGGTTTTCCACCGCCGCCCCCGGGTGGCGCCCCGCCAGCGCGCAGACCTGCAGCACGCGGCGGCCATCGCGCACACCGATCGCGCTCGCGGCCGGATAACCTGCCGTCAGCGCATCCATGCCGGCGGCGCGACCGCTGCAGAACTGGCGATAGCGCTCGTCATCGCCGTCGCCAAGGTTGATCGCATCGAGGTAGTTCCAGAGGCGCAGCAGATGCGGTGTCGCGCTGCTTTTGCACCATGCGCTCAGCTGCGCGTAGGCGTGCTGCGCAGCCGCCGTGATGCCACCAAAGTCGCGTTCGTGCAGCGTCAGCGTCACGAAGCTGTAGTTGCCGTCGCTGCTCCAGCGCAGGTCGCCGTTGGCGCCGTGTCCCGCGTGGCCATGGCCACACCAGACTTCCAGTGGCGCGGAACCGCATGCCGGCTCCAGTGCGACCTGAATCAGGCGCGGATCGCGCGACGGCGTCTGGCCGAAGCTCACGACGGCAAGCACCTCGGACCGGGTCAATACGTCCGTCGCAGGCTCGGTCGAATACTCCACGCGCAATGGCGGCAGCGCCGGCGCGCTGGGCACAGCGTCGGCATATCCGGCCGGAGCCGGGGATAGCAAAATGTCCATCGAAAACGAGAGCGATAAAGGTTGGTGCAATGATACACTCCGCGGCCCTCGTGGCCGCGCTCGGCGCGCCTATCCGGAACTCCGATGAACATGCAGACCCCCGCGGAACGCGAACTGGCCGAATTGATCGTGACCAGCCTGAATCTGGAAAATCGCAGTGCCGCTGACATCCAGCCTGAAACGGCCTTGTTCGGAGGCGAACTCGGTCTGGATTCGATCGACGCCCTGGAACTCGCGCTGGCGATCTCAAAGCGCTACGGGTTTTCGCTGCGCTCGGACAATGCCGACAACAAGCGCATCTTCTCGAGCCTGCGGCACCTTTCAGCGCATATCGAAGAACAGCGCGTGCGTTGACGCCATGCGCGCCGCGGTCTGGCTCGGCATCGTTGCGCTGCTCGTGCTCGCGCATCGGTATGATCGCTTCGGCTTGCTCGATGCACTACCGACGCTGATCGCCGCGCTCGTCGGCTGGTTATTCGCGCGCACTTTGCGGCGCGGACGCACGCCGCTAATCGCACGGGCGGTCGCGGCGGTCGATGGGGCTGCGTTGCTCGGCGATCCGCAGGTTGCGCGTTACGCACGCATACTCACGGCGATCTGGGCCATCTACCAATTCGCATTGGCCGCGATCGCTGCGTCGCTCATGCTGCAAGCGGTGCTGCTGCCGGGCTGGCTCATGGCACTGTGGTTGCCGGCCGCGGTCGCCGTGCTGTTTCTCGGCGAATTCGCGCT
>Ga0157379_10000284_pt1 | contig 40135 bp, 26 predicted proteins | sample S25metaG_FD_121802 | JGI IMG/M metagenome (GOLD analysis project Ga0157379, IMG submission 121802) | Switchgrass rhizosphere microbial communities from Kellogg Biological Station, Michigan, USA - S2-5 metaG | ecosystem: Host-associated > Plants > Roots > Rhizosphere > Soil | place: USA... | reverse complement strand
CGGTCAGATAGTTGGCGGAAAGATCGACGCCCTGGGTCAGGGTGCTGATGCCGTTCAGCAGCAGGGTTACGCCGGTAAAGGTCACCGTGGGGTCCAGGATATTGCCATGCGCGGCAATCGCCAAGGGAACGGTCGGAGAGATTGGCGTCCCGCCAGATCCGTACAGAGAACCGGTTCCCACGATACGATTGCGAAGGGAGATCGAATAGGCATCCACCGTGAGGCTGAGATTGTCCAGGGGGTGCGTCACGATCCCCGCGCTGTAGCTGGTCGAGGCTTCCGGCTGCAAGGGCTGGACGCCAAGGATTGCGGCCGCTGGAGAATTGGGCGGCAGCTGGACGAAAGCGGTGGTGGGGCCGACATTGGTGGCGGAATAGAACTCTTCCTGGATTGTCGGCGCGCGGAAGCCTGTTGAAATTGTGCCGCGGACCGCAAATTCGGGCGTGATGTCATAGCGCGCGGTGATCTTGCCGACATGGGCATCGCCAAAGTCGGTATAGTGCTCAAAGCGGCCGGCAATATCGACTTGCAGATCTTGAATGGGGGATACGGCAAAGTCGATATAGGCGGCGTAGTTCTTGCGACTATGCGTGCCGGCGTCGGTCGGCTGGAAACCGGGATAAGACTGGCCGCCTTCTTTGTAGATCGAAGCTGCGTCGCCCTGCTCAATGCCGAATTTGTTTTCCCGTGCCTCGAAACCGAACGCCAAGGTGAAAGGCGAAGCCAACCCGAAATCGAGCTCCTTGCTGACATCAAGATTGAAAGTGGCTTCCGTGGCCGTGAACTGGCCGTCGTAGAAATCTCTTGGCGTGGTATGCGTGTCGAGAAACAGCGCCGCATTGGCTGAATTCAAGGTGTAAATCTTGGTACGGTCTTTTCCGTAGGTGCCGGACAAATCCCAGTTCCAGCCGACAATGCTGCCCCTGATTCCGACGGTGTAGCCGTAATCATCCTCGCGCATGGCTTCTTGCGGAAAGAAGCCGTTGGGAAACGGCACAAGCTCTCCGGGCGTGACGCCTGGCGTGCCCGATGAGCCCGAAAGGAGAGGGGTGCCTTGCGCCGTGAGCCCGGTATAGCCAGCCGGGTTGGTGATCGCATTGAAGGGCTGATTCGAGCCCGGCGCGGCTACCACGCGGCCCGGCAAGCGGGTGTTTTCATATGCCTTGGCCTGGCGTTCGCCATAGGTGGCATCGGCGTACAGCAAGACATTGGGATCGACCTGATATTCGAAATTGGCTGCCACGGTGGTCAGCATGGATTGCGGATCGCCGGCAATGTGGTTGATCCGCGGGTAATCGGGAATCGAAGTTGCGTTGAAGGCTCCTCTGGAGACACCATTCGCGTCGACAACACGAATGTCCTGTTCGCCGCGCTGGCTGAACCCGCGAAAGCGCTTTTCGGCAGTTAGATTGATGAAACCTTTGTCGCCCAGCGGAAAGCCAACATTGCCGCTGAAATCATAAGTCGAGCCGCCTTCCTCAAAATACTGCCCGCCCGTAGCGGAGATGACGCCGCCGGAGGCATTCTTCTTCAGGATAATGTTGACGACACCGGCAATGGCGTCGGTGCCGTATTGCGCCGCGGCGCCTTCCTGAAGCACTTCAATGTGGTCGATCGAAGCCACGGGAATGAGATCGAGGTCGGCGGTTGCCGCGCCCTGATACTGGCCGCTCAGAACATGGAGATTGGCGGTGGAGTGGCGCCGTTTGCCGTTTACAAGCACCAATGTGTCGTTGGGGCTGATGCCGCGCAGGCGCGCCGAGAGGGTCAATGCTCCAGTATCGCCGCCCAGGGCTTCGGCAGAAAAAGACGGTGTGATCTGGGAAAGCGCCTGGATCAAGTTGGGCTGGCCCACATGCGAGAGCGCATCGGATCCGATTACCGTAATGGGCGCTGAGCTATCGGCGGCGGTCAGACCTGTGACGCGGGTGCCGGTGACGATCACAGCCTCTGTGTCGGCCTGGGCGACTTCCTGGGCCAGGGATGGGAGGGCTGTGACGGCGAGAAAAGACGCGCCCAACAGCAGCGACGATTTGGATTTGGTACGCAGTGACATATGGGAACCCCCGGGATTTTTCGCTTCCGCGAAGTTGGTGTGGTTCCTTCCTTCTCATTTCCCCTGATTCAATTTTTTGTGCAGTGCGATATAGGAAAGCGAGGCTATGTCTGTCTGCGCGGGAGGGTAAATTGAATTCTCATCGAGCTTTGATGACGGAAAGATGAAGTGATAATAATGCACCAAAATCGCCGCGTTGAGCACCTTTATGATTCAATGTTGCATGTGTAAGCAATAAACAGTCTATAAAATGGAAAAGTAGAAATTATCTGTCTCCACTCCGCTACACCCTGCGGCGATGCATTTCTCTTAAGCAAAGACTCGAATTTTGAGCAGCAATAATTCTGTTATTTGGACATTGTGCAGTGCAGCACAATTTATTTGCACAGAATTTGCCTGCCTTTTGGGCTGAGTGCATCCGTTCGCGGCGCAAATTCTGGAGCTATGATCCGTATACGGATAATTTTCTCTGGTCTCCGGCGATCCGCACGGGCGCCTGCTCAAACATTTTGAGACAGAAAACGGGGTACGCCGAATCTGCGTTGACCTTCGTGCCCGAGGTCAGTGCGCGTGGGGGATGGGATCAAGTGCGTTAGCGAACCCGGATTCTACAGACCGTCTGAACAAGGGCGCCCGCCGCGCGGAAAGGGACTTAGCTGCCGCACTTCCCAAAAGCAAAAGCGTGCCATCGCTCCATTGTGGACCGATCAGCGAAAGCCCAACAGGCATACCTTTTACTTGGCCCATGGGCACCGTCAGGTGAGGATAGCCTGCTATCGCGGGTGCTCCGGCTGAACTGCCGCCCGTACGATTGTCGCCCCGTACCAGGTCAATTCGAAAGGCCGGCGGAGCGGTTGGCAGGATCAGCGCGTCAACATGAAATTGCGCAAAAGTGCTATCCAACAAAGCCTGCATGGAGGGCTTGAGGCGGGCCAATACCTCCTGGTACTGGGGGGTGCTCAGATCGCCGCGAGCCTCTGCCGCTTCGAAAAAATCCTGTCCAAACAATTCCAGCTCGCGCGGGCTGTCCCGATTGAACTGAATCAAGTCAGCCAAGGTCTTGGGCCGCCCCGGCGGCAAAGTCGCCAGATAGGCGTTGAGATCATGCTTAAGGTCGAATTCCAGCAATAGGGTCTCATCCGAGCCGCTTTCAGGCGGACGCTTGAATTCCGGGATTTGCACAATTTCGGCGCCGGCCGCTTGCAATCTCGCCAGCGTGGATGCGAATAACCGGCCGACATCCGTTGCATCAGGGGGCACGATTACCCCCAGCCGTTTTCCACGCAAACTCGCTGAAGCGAGATCAGGCGATAATTGCCGCCGGTGTGAGTCGGCATCTCCCGTGGCCGGATCGGTGGCGTCGCTGCCTGCCATGACCGACACTAGAAGCGCGGCATCGCTTACCGACCGCGCCATCGGTCCTGCCGTATCCTGATTGTGGGAAATTGGTACGATGTGGGTGCGCGATACCAAGCCCAAACTTGGCTTCAGGGCCACGATCCCGTTGAACGAGGCGGGGCAAACAAGTGAGCCGTTGGTTTCCGTGCCGAGCGCCGCCGCCGCGAGGCTGGCGGCAACTGCTGCGGCGCTGCCGGCCGAAGAGCCGCAGGCGCTGCGATCGAGCGAATAGGGATTTTTCACCAATCCCCCGACACCGGACCAGCCGCTGAACGACTGATTGGAACGGATGTTGGCCCATTCGCTGAGATTCGTCTTCCCCAGGATTATGGCGCCCGCGGCGCGCAGCCGGGCTACGACCGGCGCATCGCGGCCGGTGATATTTCCGGCAAGTGCCAGCGATCCGGCAGTTGTCGGAATGGGATCTGCGGTCTCGATATTGTCCTTCACCAAGAGCGGTATGCCGTGCAATGGACCGCGAGGCCCCCTTGCCTTGCGCTCTACGTCCAATGCAGCTGCGTCTTGGATCGCTCTTGGATTGAGTGCGATTATGCTGTTCAGGCGAGGTCCGGACCCGTCGATGCGGGCAATTCTGGCCTCATAGGCTTTCACCAATTCCACGGCGGTAATCCTGCCCGCGGCCATGTCCGCCTGAAGAGTGGCGATATCTTTCTCAGCTATTTCGTAGGCGACCGCCATGGTCGATGCAGCCATGGCGGTCATAATGCAAACAAGGATCACCAACGCTGATTTTGCCACAGAAAATGGTCCGTATAGCGGTGAAGAAACGTGGGATTGGTCTGCCGGTATATGCGCGGGGGCACGGTGGTCCCAAAGATCGGGATAAGGCCACAACCACTTGAAGATGTCATCATGATAGCCGCAAGAGGTCTCTTTTCCGCGGCCAAACGCGGTCATATTCGTGCCCTGCGATCGCTTCCGGCCCGCAAAACGCCGACTGGGGCTAGGCGAGGCTGACTCGCTTCCCTTTTGTGATAGACTCAGCCTGGAAAGTGTATCTCCGAGGCAGCGATGGCGAGGTTCACGGTCAACGGGAAGGTGGTTACGCTCGATATCGAGCCGGAAATGCCCTTGCTCTGGGCCTTGCGCAACGAGATTGGGTTGACCGGTACAAAATATGGCTGCGGCATCGCCCAGTGCGGGGCATGCACAGTGCTTGTCGATGGCAAGGCCGTCAGGTCCTGCGTCCTGCCGGTGTCTGGCGCCGAGGGCAAGGCCATCACAACTATTGAGGGGCTGGCGACAGAGGGCCGGCCACATCCCGTCCAGGAAGCCTGGGTGGCCGAAGACGTCCCGCAATGCGGCTACTGCCAGTCCGGGCAGATCCTGTCGGCAGTGGCGCTGCTGAAGCAGAAACCTCAGCCCACGGACGCAGAGATCAACACAATCACCAACATCTGCCGTTGCGGGACTTATGTCCGCGTGCGCCGTGCGATCCATCGCGCGGCCGCAAGCAAGGTGTAAGACCATGGGCGAGGGCATCGATAATATTTCCCGCCGCCGGTTTGTCGTCACCGGCACCACGCTTGCGGGCGGCATGGCGCTGGGCTTGGTTGTTCCGGGAGCGGCACAGGCCGCATCGCCTGAGATGGGAGCCCGTTATTGGGGTGCCGATACCGTTGACCCCGGCGAAATCAACGCATGGGTTCTGGTGAATCCCGATGACAGCATTGTCCTGCGCTGCCCCATGGCGGAGATGGGGCAGGGCACGGGTTCCGGTTTGCCCATGCTTCTGGCGGAGGAGCTCGAGTGCGACTGGAAGAAGGTCAAAGTCGAGTTCGCCTCCGTCAATCGAAACATCCGCGAGAATAATGTCTATCGCGACATGCTGACGGTGGGCAGCCGCGGAATCCGTAGCACCTATGAATATGTGCAGCAGGGCGGTGCCTCAGCCCGGGCGCGCTTGATAGCGGCGGCTGCGGCACGATGGGGCGTTCCGGTCGAGCAGTGCAGCGCTGCACAAGGCGTAGTCCGCCATGTGCCCAGCGGTCGAAGCCAGCGTTACGGCCAACTTGCAACGGACGCGGCAAAGATCACCTTGACGTCGGAGCCCGCGATCAAGCTTCCGGCGGAGTTCAAGCTGGTGGGTACGCGCCAGCCGCGCTTGGATTCCACTGTGAAATCCAACGGGTCGGCCAAGTTCGGCATCGACACGCGTGAAGCCGGTCAATTATACGCCTCGATCATGAGCTGCCCGGTTCCAGGCGGTAAGCTGGCCTCCGTGGACGAAAGCATCATCGCGGGCCGCCGCGGGATCAGGCAGGTGGTGAAGCTGGACGATGCGGTGGCGGTCGTCGCAGACAATTATTGGCGCGCCAACGAGGCTCTGAAAGCGCTCAAGATCGTCTGGGATGGCGGCGCGGCCGCCACGACCGACAGCAGGCAGTTCGCGCAAGCCTACCGCGATGCGCTTGATGGTCCGATGGTGACAGCGCGCAATGACGGGGACGCCAAGGGCGCCGTCGCGCGGTCCAGCCATGTGGTGGAGGCGGTATATGAAACCCCGCTCCTGGCGCACGCCACCATGGAGCCGTGCAACGCCACTGTGCACCTGACCGCGGATCGCCTGGACGTATGGATGGGATCGCAATCGGCCCTGGCGAACAGCCGGATGGCGGCCCAGCTGACGGGACTGAAGCCGGAGCAGGTCTATTTTCACCAGGCTTTCCTGGGCGGCGGTTTTGGCCGGCGCTCCAACGGGGACGAACTGCGCCATGCGATCCTGGTCGCCAAGGCCGGCAAGATCGACGTGCCGTTGCAGCTGCTGTGGTCGCGCGAGCAGGACATGCGTGCGGATCGCTTCCGGCCGCAGTCCGCGATCCGGATGAAGGGCGCCCTTTCGGCAGATGGCCGGCTCGACGCCCTGCATATTGAAAGCGCTTGCGGGTCCATCCAGCGTTCAGGCAATCCCGCCGCCGCCACGAATGGACTCGACAATACCGCCCTCGAGGGCATCGGTCCCTCGGTTCCCTATAACAAGGTGCCCAACTGGTATACCGGGTTGCTTCTCAAGAACACGCACATACCGGTCAGCTACTGGCGGTCCGTCGGAGGATCGCAGAACACGTTCTATCTCGAAAGTTTCATCGACGAACTGGCCCATGCGGCGGGCCGGGATCCTTTGGAATTTCGCCGCGGCCTGACTGATCGTGCCGATGCGCTGGCGGTGCTCAACAAGCTGGCCGAGATGAGCAATTGGAGCAGCAAACTGCCCAAGGGAACCGGCCGCGGTATTTCCCTGGCCGACAATCACGGCGCGATCGGCGGCCATGTGGCTGAGGTGACGGTCGACGACAGGGGAGCGGTGCGCGTCACGCGCGTGTTTGCCGCGACGGACGCCTATCATGTCGTCAATCCCAATCTCGTGGAGGCCCAGATCGAAGGCGGCGTTATCTTCGGCCTGACGGCGATGCTTTATGGCGATATCAACGTCAAGAACGGCGCTCCCCAGGAGAGCAATTTCGACTCCTATCGCATGGTACGCCTGGCCGATGCCCCGGACGTGAAAGCCGCGCTCGCCTTGACGGGCGCCATGGACGAAAAGGGAAAGCCGAAATGGGGTGGTGTGGGCGAGTGTTCGGTGGCGCCGATCGCGGCGGCAGTGGCCAATGCGATCTTCGATGCCACCGGGAAGAGGATACGCTCCCTCCCGTTTAAGAACGTCAAGTGGGCCGAACTGACGCGATTGTAGAATTCTCTACGACCTGTCGCGTGTATGCGCTCTTCCCAATCTTCGTTGTGGCAGTGGGCAATTTCATTGGCGGGAAGGACATGAGTTACAGCTCAAACATTCGCTGCCTTTAATGCGGCCAGCACTCGTTCCTTGCGAAACGGTGCCCGATGTAAACGCACGCCGGTTGCGTCATGAATGGCGTTGGCAATCGCGGCGATCAGCGGCTTATGGCTGGCTTCACCAGCACCGTAAGGGGCAAGATCCGTCCTGCTGGGGCTGGGATCGCCGTTGACCATCACAACATCAATGGCTTCGGGGGTGTCGGAATGGCGGAGGCTCGGATACGAAACCCAATCCACATTCGTGATTTTTTCGTTGTCAAACCGGACTTCTTCCCAAAGCGCCCGGCTCAAGCCATGCAGCATGCCACATTCAATCGTGTGTCGCAGGCCTTCGGGATTTATGACCAATCCGCAGTCGTGCGCGCAAACCAGTCGTTTTGCCCATACGCGGCCCGTCTGACGGTTGACTTCGACTTCAGCGATAACCGCCACAATCGTTCGGTTTCGATAGGTGTAGGCAATGCCACGCCCCGTCATGACCTCGTCTGCCGAGGGCTTATTCGGGGATGGGCGCGATTGCCAGTCATAGGCTTTAGCAGCCGCGCGAATAACAGCGATGGATCGTGCCTGCCGAAATGCTTCATCCTCGTGGCTGTCGGCAAGCAAATCGAGCCGGAACTGGACGGGATCGATCTTGGCGGCGGTCGCCAACTCATCAATGAGCGACTCGAAAGCAAACGTCACCTGCGGCCCATTGGGATCACGGAGGTTGCCGGTCCGCAGCGGGGTCTCGAATGTCAACGGAAGTCCAACGATCCGCGTCGTCATACGCCGGTTTGGGATGCCATACTGCAAGGAAGGCGTCTCCGCCGAACCCTTGGCCGGTGACTTTGGGCGCTTGCCCATCAGCTGGGCGATCAAAACAGTGTCTGGCTCATTGTAGCCGATGTGGTTGTGATCGACGGCACACGCATCGTATTCGAGCGCCGCCAATTTACCTTGGGTGTTGAGACCTCCACGTAGCTTAAACACGTATGCGGGTCCCTTTGTGTCCCAACCCGACTCCTCACTTCGCATCCATTGTAGCCGGACTGGGCGGCCGAGTTCGTGGGCCAGAAATGCGGCTTCGAAGCCGGCATCGTCGGCTGCCGTACGGCCATAGACTTGCGGTCCATCCATGTAGATCACCCGCACTCTTTCACGGGGCATATTGAGAAACTGCGCCACGCCATTTCGTAAGCCATAAGACTTCATGTCATTGGAATAGATCGTCATTTGACCATTCGACGGATCGGCCAATGCATGAGCCGGGCCGATGGCGGAATGTCCCTGAAAAGGAACTTCGTATTCGGACTCGACCACGAGGCTCGCGCCGGCGAGCGCAGCAGTGGTATCGCCTTGAATCTTGGGTTCGTCGCTGGATGTGGGCGTCGCGTGACGCATGTAGTCGAAAAGCTGGTCCGAAGCAGGGAAGGGGGCTGTTACAGGCCGTTGCCAATCGACTTTCAACTGTTTGGCCGCGCGGATCGCCTGTTCCTCGCGCTCACAAACGACTGCCACATAATTGCCCCGACTGACAACTCGGACAAAACCGGGCATGTTTGAAACCGACGATGCATCGATGTTGCGCAGCACGGCTCCTGCAACCGGGGGCCTGACGTTGCGCGCATGAACCATGCCGGGCAACTTCATATCTACGGCCCAGCTCAGCGATCCGTCGACCTTGCCGGGTATGTCATAGCGCTGTGGGGATTTTCCGACGATGCGCAGCTTATCGATCGGTTTGACTTGAGCCACCCCTGTCGTTGCATCGATGTTTTTTCCCGTCAGCCCGACATTAAACCGCTTCCCACCCACAAGCTGAGCGTAGGTAACGGATTTTGCCGGATCCGAACTCAAGGCAATCGTCGCATTCTGAGCGGTTAGCTCCGAGACCGGACAGTCCAACTGCTTGCCGGCAAGTTCCAGCAATACACGCCTTGCTTCGGCTGCCGCCCGCCGCATCGGCCAGCCATCGCGTTCTATGGCGCTCGAACCGCCTGAGCCACCCTGGTTCGGTGTTGTGTCGGTGCGTCCCATGACCAGGGTGGTCTTGTCGTATGCGATATCGAGCTCGTCGCTCATCATTTGCCGGAAGGCAGTCCCGGTGCCTTGGCCGCCGTCGGTTTTTCCGACAAAAAAAGTGGCTGTATTGTCCGGATGTATAACGATCCATGTGTCGAGCTGCCGGAAGTCGGGATCGACATACGGGCCTTGCATTCCATCCACGCCGGCTGCGGCACCGAGTGCGGTTTCAACCGCGACGGTGTTGAAAGCCAATGTGACCACCAGGGCGCCAGATCCCTTGAGGAAATCCCGCCGCGATGTCGGCGCGCAAGCCTTTTGCAGCGAGTCCTTGATTTCTCTGGGGAAGGAGATGCCCGGGCTCATTCGGCTGTCTCCCGGGCGGTCGATGGCGTGCCGCCTGCGGCGCGCTTAATCGCTGCCTGAATTCGGAAATAACTCATGCAGCGACAGAGGATGCCTTCCATGGCGGAACGGATCTGGGCATCGGTCGGTTTGGGATTGCGGTTAAGGAACGCCCTGGCCGTCATGATCTGGCCATTTTGGCAATAACCGCACTGCGGCACCTGTTCGTCTATCCAGGCTTGCTGCAACGGGTCCAGTTTGCCGTTCCTTGAAAGACCTTCAAGGGTAGTGATCTCACCGCGCGCTTGTGACACCGGCATGGTGCACGAGCGTATCGCCGTCCCGTTGACCATGACCGTACATGCGCCGCATTGGCCGAGGCCGCATCCGAACCGTGGGCCGCGCAACCCAAGGTCGTTTCTCAAAACATACAGCAGCGGCGTGGAAGGCTCGGCGTTTACCTGATGGGCTGAACCATTTACGTGTAGCTCGATGGCCATTGTCTACTCTCCGCGCGGCTGGAGTTATGCTAGCGAGAGACCGTAAAACCGCGTCATTATAAAACGGAGGATTTGCAGTCGCAATGACTTGGCGCCCTGGAGGCAGGCATGGGCGGTCTACCCAAGCGGCATGTGAGCCTCCACGCTCCCAATCTGCTATCATTGGGCCGAGCGAGGCAAATGCCCATTTGCCCAAGCAGATATTCGCGATGGCCCACCGGAATGCAGGTAGTACTTCTCTTGCCGGGCCATCTGAAGCGCGCAACACTTAGTCTGGGGAGAACTTCCGGAGAAGAAGATGAAAATCACCAGAACCTTGACTATTGCCGCGGCCGTAACGCTCGGCTGGCTGGGCGGCATGGCCTCCATAAGTTGGACCAAGGCGGCTGCGCCACGCATGGCCGAGCTGACGCAGGCTCAGCTGGACGATCAGCAACGCCCCATCGCCGACCGCATCATGAAATTTTCCCGTATCGGCATCGGCGGCCCCTATCATATCTGGCTGCGCTCGCCACAGGCGGCCAAGCCCATCATTGATCTGATGGACTATGTGCGTTTCCAATCCACGGTGCCCGTCCGGCTGAGGGAATTCTCCATCATGATCCAGGGGCGGCTGTGGCGCAGCCAGGTGGAATGGGCGACGCATTACCAGCCGGCCGTCAATGCCGGCGTCGCGCCCGAAACCCTGATGGCGCTGAAAGCCAACCAGCGGCCTACGGCCATGAAGCCTGACGAGGCCGCGGTCTATGATTTCTGCATGGAGCTTTTCACCAGGCACGCCGTGTCGGACGAGACCTATGGCCGACTGCATCAGGTGCTGAACGACCAGCAGATCGTGGACCTGACCGTATTGCAAGGCCTGTATGTGACGGCGGCCTCGACCATGGCTATGGCTGACCAGGGCCTGCCGCCGAGTTGGGACCTCGCCTTCAAGCCCGGCGAACCGTAAGCGCCGCAAGCTGACGGCATGACGAAAGCCCGGCGCCGACTACGCGCGTTGGCACCGATAAAAGGAGAAGGTCACATGAGCAAGAAGAAGCGGGCTGCGGCGCTGAGCGCATCTGTCATGGCGCTTACTTTGGCATTTTCAACCGCGGCATTCCCCCAAAGCACGGCGATGGAAAAAGGTGGCGCGGTGCAGACCGCCCATCAACGCACACTCAGGGTCCTCGCCGAGAATGAAAAATTGCAGGTCATCGACGTTGTATATCAGCCGGGCGATACGGGGGCGGCGAGCTCGAAGGATGGGCTTGCTGTTTACCACCTGTCCGCCGGTACGATTGAACGCACCTTTGCTGACGGCTCAAAAAAGGTCGTGACCTACAAAGCTGGGCAAACAACGATAATTGCTGAAAAACGCCCCTATTCCACGAAAAACATCGGCAAAACGGTCGTTCATGAGATTGTTGTCCAGCTGAAATAGTTCGAGTCTGGGCTGAGCAAGCAGTACGAGGATGTCCGCTATCGGTGCAAAGCGGACATTGGCTGAATGACCGCTTATTGCCCAAAGCGGCCATAACTCTGACGTCGAATGTCGGTCCAAGACACACACACTCGGTCAAAAGTGAGTATATTCCTCGTGCAATGGCTGTCGGATGAGGGTTAGCGGATGCATAATAACGAGCTGACCGCCCGCAATGTCCATCTGACAGAAATGCTGCGACAGGCAGGCCCGGACGCCGGGGCGCGACTCGTGGCCCTGTCTCGGGCGAAACGGAGGAAGTAATGGCCTCACCAGCGCCCTACCAATGGACGCCGGCCAACAATGGCACCACTTTTCCAATGGATCGGTCCAGCCATGTGAGGCTGCTGGACAAGGCTGTAGAAGCCCAGCGCCGGCACGAACAGGAAATACTGGTGTGGGGCCTTTCCATCGCGGCAGTGTTCCTCCTGATCGTCATAGGTGGCACTATCAGGTATCGGCGCGTGGTTGCCGCAAGAGAAGCCGAACGTCTTCTGCGCCTTTTCGTGTCCAAGCCACTCCGATAACACCCCTCAGGCGGCTTTCAGCGGACGCGGTCCGTCGCGGGTATTGAGGCGGTATAAATGGCTTTGCCGTTGTCAAGATTGTCCTGTGTGCCCGCCCGCCACTGTCCAATCGGATTGGCTCGTTATGGCCTCATGCGGAGATTGTTGAAGCGCAATCAACAGCTTCGGGGCAGCGGGTGCGCATTCGCTGGTGCGATCACCGCAACTGTTCAATCGGCACGGCCGTGCGAATATGCTAGACGCGTAATCACCGTCTCTTTCAGCAAAAATGCTTCGCCTGTCCTGAAGCGGACCCGGACGTCTCCATTATCAAGCACGTCCCAATTCGCATGGCCGTCGGCGACGAGGCGGCCGATATATGCCACCACGAAAGCTTTGGCGGGATCTGCATGGAAGAGGGGCGTGATGGTATCAGGCGCGGCCTTCCTGCCACATAGCTGTCGCCGTTTTCCCTTGCGCGCGATCACGGCTTTCGGGCCGCTTCCCGATTGAGCAGAACGCGCTTGCGCTCAATACCCCAGGCATAGCCGGAGAGCGAACCATCCGTTCGGACCACGCGATGGCAGGGAACGGCCACGGCGAGATTGTTCGCAGCACATGCTCCGGCAACGGCGCGCACCGATTCCGGCGCTCCGATGCGCCGCGCGACTTCGGCATAGGAGACCGTCTCGCCCACGGGGATCTCCCGCAAAGCCTGCCACACGCGCCGCTGGAAGGCCGTGCCGCGCACGTCGAGCGGAAGGTCCAAGCCGATCCCGGGCATTTCGATCAAGCCGATCACTTGGGCAACCAGAGCCTCGTACTCACGATCGGCGCCGATAAGACGGGCCTTGGGGAAACGGTCCTGCAGATTGCGGACCAGCGTGGCAGGATCATCCCCCAGCAGAATTGCGGCGACGCCCTTCTTGCTCGACGCGACCAGAATGGCGCCGAGCGAAGTCTGCCCGACAGCGAACTTGATTTCCTCGTTGACGCCGCCGGCGCGATACTGCGATGGGGTCATACCCAGCATTTCGGTCGATTTCTCGTAAAAGCGGCCGCTGGAATTGAATCCGGCGCCATAGATTGCCTCCGTGACCTTGTTGCCGGAGGCCAACCCCTGGCGCACCTTCTTCGTCCGGTGTGCGCTGGCATAGTCCTTTGGCGTCAGTCCTGTGGCGGCTTTGAAGATGCGATGGAAATAGCTGGGACTGCGGCCAAGCCTGCCCGCCAGGCTCTCTAGCGGGAGTCCCTCTTCGCTTTCTTCGATGATACGACACGCTTTGGTGACCAGCGCCGCGTTCTCGGCTTCTGCCGAAGGCCCGTCTGGATTGCAGCGTTGGCATGGGCGGAACCCCGTCGCTTTGGCGCTCTTCAGACTTTCGTGGATCTGCACATTACCGGGATTGGCGCGGCGCGAGGGGCATGACGGCCGGCAATAGACGCCGGTTGTCGATACCGAATACCAGAACTGGCCGTCCGCGGTCTTGTCCCGCGCGACGATGCGGGTCCAGCGCGGGTCATCCGTCACGGACGGTATCGTGGCCTTGGCGTTCTTCTTGGTTGCTATGGTCATCGCCTGACAATTCTCAAAAGCATCTGAGCAAGGATGCCGGCAACCGGCGCCGGGTACACTCCGATCCTTGCTTTCAAACCCAATCTCAAAACTCGGTCAAACCGGAGCATACCCGTCGCTCACCGGGCGGATCGCAGGCCCTGGCTGGTTCCCGCATAATAGCCTACGACCAGCGTGAAAATCCCCGCCGCGACCCGGGTGGACCAGGCCGCCCAGCCGTCGGGTCTCGGCAAGACAGGACTTGGGCTGGCCTCCGCGAGCCCTGCGCGCCGGATTCATCGACTCAAACGGCGTCATGGAATATCACTCCCAAAGTGCGCCGCTTGCCCGAATAAAGCTTACTGACGCCATGGTTCAGCTTCACCTGGTAATCGCCGCGCACCCCCTTCATCGGGCGGCTGTTGACCGCGAAGATGGCCGCATCGCCCTTCTGAAGCGGCAGAACCATGGCGCGCGTCTGCATGCGCGGCCGCTGTTCGGTCATCACGAACTCTCCGCCGGTGAAATCCGTGCCCGGCTGATCCAGCAGGATTGCGATCTGCAGGGGGAAGACCTGCTCCCCATAGAGATCGCGATGAAGGCAGTTGTAATCCTCGGGCCCGTATTCAAGGAGTAGCGGCGTCGGGCGCATCTGGCCCGCCTGATGGCAGCGCTGCAGAAATGCAGCATGGTCGTCGGGAAATCGCGCCACCTTGCCCATGCGTGCATGCCATTGGTTGGCGATCGGTGCGAGATAAGGGTAGGCGGCCACTCTCAGGTCCTGGATCAACGGCGGCAGCGGATAAGAGAAGTATTTGTACTCACCGCGTCCGAATCCGTGCCTGGCCATGATGACATGGCTGCGGAAGCCTTCTTTTTGATGATATAAGCCCCCAAGCGCGTTCGTTTCCGCGTGTGTCAGCAGCTTGGTCAAAATCGCCCAACCCTGCGCGTCAAGATCGGCATGGACTTTGGCCCAGTCCACGCCGTTCAGTCGTGCTTCGGCGGTTCTACGGTGTGTAATTGCTGCGGTGTTGAAAGTCATCACGCCACGCCTTCCATGTTGATCAGGCGGCGCTTGCGCTGTACGCCCCAGCGATAGCCGGATATGGAACCATCGGATTTCACCACACGGTGGCAGGGAATGGCGATGGCGATACGGTTCGCCGCGCAGGCCGCTCCGACCTCCTGTGCGGTCGCCGCCACGGGCAAGCTCCGTGCGATCGCGCCGTATGTGCGTGTCTCGCCCGCGGGGATCGCTTGCAGGGCCTTCCAGACCGCCGCTTCCAGAGGCGATCCGCGCAAGTCGAGTTTCAGGTCTGCCCCCAGATGCGGAGCTTCGACCACGGCCACAGCCTTGGCGGTCGTCTGTGCCAATCCTGTCTGGTCGTGGACCAGTGTTGCATCTGGGAAAGCTGCTTTGAGATCGCGCAGAAGTTTTGCGCGATCGTCACCGATGAACAGGGCGGCGACTCCATGGGCACTCTCGGCGACCAAGATGGTCCCAAGGATGCTGTCGCCATAGCTATAGCGCAGTGTCTCTGTGGTGGGGTGCGATGTCATGATGGGCCTCGTTGGGTTCGGCCCGAAAGATGGTTTTTGGAGGCCGTGACGACACTCCGGCCCTTGCTTTCAAATTCGATTTTTTCGGATTACCTCCGGAAACCAAGAGGTTCGATGCACTCAGCCCGGCTGGCTGCCTGTCCGCTTGCGCCATTTGTAGATGGCCAGGGAGTTGCGCCAGAAATATTTCTCCGCCTGACCTTTCGGCTTGTCGGCGAAATAGGTGCGCATCAGCGATACCGACTGCGGAATGGTCGCTTTGCCCACCGTCTCCGGCCAGTTGCTGCCGAACATGACCCGGTTCTCGCCGAAGGCGGCCGTCAGCCGGTCCAGCCGCGCGCGATAGGATGCAATATCTGGCGATATGACCCCCTGGCGGTCGGGATGGATCACTTGGGACAGCTTGATGAAGAAATTGGGATGCGCCGCCAGCTCGCTGATCAGTGTGTCGTAGTCAGTCTGGGTCTCCGGTGCGGGATCGAATTGGGGCATGTGATCCATCACCACCCGCAGATTCGGCACCGCATCCGCCACAAGCAGCGCGCCGCGCATCAGGTCGATGGAAGGATTGGCCATGTCCAGCGACAGATCGGCCTGGGCCAGCAGCTTCAAGCCATCCACGATGCCGGGTTTGAGCACCGCCTTGCTCTGATCCATCACCCAGACACGGCCATAACGAATGCCGCGCCAGAGCGGATTTTTGGCGAACCGTTCCAGATATTGCCCAAAATCGGGCTTGTCGGGCTGCAGGCTGCCGACAACGCCGACGAACATGGGATCGCTGTCGGCCCGTTCGAGAATCCAGAGATTGTCTTCGAGCCACGGACTGGCCTCGATCACAATGGAGCCCACGATGCCTGTCGGCACCGCCAGGCCATGATAGATCTCCGGTAACGCCAGTTGCGGCGGCTGACCTTTGGGCCCGGAATAGGGAACGCCTTGCGGCCGGCGCGGATCGAACAGGTGGCAATGGGTGTCGATGATGGGGATGCCGGCGCTTTGCGCGCAAGCAAGGCTGCCGCCCATCGCGGAAGCGGCCATACCGGCAAGGACGTCGCGGCGCTTGAGATTCATCATTGCCTCCCTGCCGCCCCTTCTGGGGCGAGTCATTGTCCGTTCTTCGGCGCCGGATAATGCAGTGCCGTCAGCGCGTTCATGTCGGCCGGCATCTCACGGGATCCGGCTGCCACGCCGTTCATGCTGAGAATATAGGCGGTGATTTCGACATAAGTGCCCAAGGGCAGGCGACCCGGCGCGTCCGGCGGCATGGCGGCATGGATGTAATTCACCAAAGCGCCGGCCGGCAACTTGAACCATTTGGCGGTAAAAGCCGCACCTTTCAAGGGCGGCCCGCCGAATTCGCCGTCGTCCAGATGGGCGCCATGGCAGTCTATGCAACTGGCTTTATATTCCACCTCGCCGCTGGCCGCTTGCGCCGCGGTGAAAGACAGTTCCGCCGGTTGTGCCTGGGAATGGCTGGTGAGCAAACTTGCCGCGCCGATACCCAACGCGCCGACGCCCGCCAACCAATGCCTGCCACGCACGCCAATCTCCGATCAGGCCGGACTTATAGCCGGATCACCCGCCGGAAAGACAGGCGGCGGAGGTCCGCCGGGCTCACCGGATGGGATTTCGCACCGCCCGGGCAGGCCGCCAAGATTGTCTTGCCCAGGCCGCCTGCCTACGATCCAACCCCAAATATCAAAAAATTGGTGGCGCCCCGGGGAAACATGAAATTTGGAGCCATGACATTTCTCAATCTGTCGCTGATCGCGGTGGCGCTCGCCCCGCCGGCCCGCGCCGCGACCCGCGATGATATTTACGACGCCTTGCAGCGCTGCAACGTCATGAACGACAACCGCGTGTGGCTGGAATGTCTCTATGGCGCGGTTCAGCCGATGCGGGCGGCGTTGAGTCTGCCGCCGGCGCCGGAGCATCAGGTGCGACTGGTGCCACCGGCCGCGCTGGCTGCACCGGCCAAATCGACGGTTCTTCCAGCCGCTTCGGCGCCCGGCGGCGTGACCCATCCGCAGCCCAAGAAGGAAAGGTTCATGGCCTATGTGCTTGGTGGCCGCAAGGAAGTGGAGGGCGTATCCTTCCAATCCTACAATTTCGACCGGGCCGGTCATTTCACCGTGACACTGACCAACGGGCAGGTCTGGCGTCAGGCCGACAACGACAATCACATGGCGTCCTGGAAGGCCGATCCCGCACGTTATATCGCCAGCATAAGAACCGGCGCGTTGGGCAGCAGCATCATGCAGGTGCGGGGTGAACCAGGCGCCTTCATGGTAGCGCAAGTTCCTTAGAACCCCTTTCGGTCCCGGCGCATGATGGAGAAGGCGAAAGAGGGTGATATAGCCGCGGTGCTGCGTGCCGGCATCGCGCTTTTCCAGCAGGGCAAGGCGGCGGAAGCCGAGGCGCTGCTTACCGATGCGCAGCGCCGCTATCCGGGCAATTTCAATCTGTTGCATATGCTGGGGATCATGCTGGTTCAGGGCCGCGACCCGGCGCGGGGCGTCGTGTTGATCGAAACAGCGCTTGAACAGCGCAAGGATTTCGCGCCCGCCTACAACAATCTGGGCAATGGCTATCGTCGCCTGCAAAAACACGGCGCCGCCATGGCGGCCTACGACCGGGCGATTGCGCTGAGGCCGGACTTTGTCGAAGCTTATAACAATCGCGGCAATGCGCTGGTGGTGCTGGGTCGCCCCCTTGATGCGCTGGCGGATTTCGAGACCGCGGTCCGGCTCAACCCCGGCATGGCGGAAGCGCACAACAACCGCGCCATTGCACTGCTTAAGCTGCAGCGGACCGAGGCGGCGCTTGCGGCCGCCGACAAGGCCCTGACCTTGCAACCCGATTTCGCCGAGGCGCTGGTCAGCCGCGCCGAAGCGCTGCTCGTGCGCGGTGATAGCGACAAAGCTCTGGATAGTGCGGAAAAGGCCGTCAAGCTGAAGCCTGGGTCGGCGGAAGCGCATGTCTGCCGCGCCAATGTTGTGTTGGCGGTGGGACGTGCGCAGGAGGCCCTGACCGGCTATGACCAGGCGATCACGCTCAATCCTTCGCTCGCTTCCGCTCACAGCAATCGCGGCAATGCCTTGCGGGAATTGGGACGCATGCCCGAGGCGCTCGACAGCTATGACCATGCAATCCGCATCCAGCCGGATTTCGCCGAAGCTTTCAACAATCGCGGACGGGTGCTGGGGGATCTGCAAGGCCTGGAAGCGGCCTTGGAAAGCTATGACCGTGCCGCCGCGCTGGCGCCCGGCTATGCCGCCGCCCACAGCAATCGCGGCAACATGCTGCTGATGCTGGGTAAGCCGGAAGCGGCGCTGGCCGCCCATGACACCGCTCTGGCCATCCAGCCGGACAATTTTCGTGCTCACAACAATCGCGGCAATGCGCTGCTGGACCTGAAGCGGGTGGATGAGGCGCTTGAGAGCTATGCGCGCGCCATCGCACTGGCTCCCGGCTATGCCGAAGGCCATTGGAACCGGGGCATTGCGCTATTGCTGCAGGGCAAGTTGGAAGAAGGCTGGCCCGAATATGCGTTCCGTCATCATTGCACCGGCTTTGCCATGCCGCAGGACATCTATCCCGCCGATCGTCTATGGACGGGAGCGCAGGACCTGACGGACAAAACGCTGCTGATCCATTGCGAGCAGGGGATAGGCGATACCATCCAGTTTTGCCGTTATGCCCGGGTTGCCCGATCGCGGGGCGCACGAGTCCTGATGGCACCTCACAAGGGGCTTGGGCGTTTGCTGGCCGGGCTGGGCCCCGACATCACGATCATCGATGGCGACCCCGCGATGCACGCATATGACTATCATGTGCCCCTGCTCAACATGCCGCAGGCTTGCGGTACACGGCTCGAGAATATTCCGTCTTCCGATGCCTATCTCTTTGCCGAGCCCGAGCGGGTTGCCCATTGGCGCGACCGGATCGGCCAGGAGGGGTGGAAAATCGGCATAAACTGGCAGGGAAATCCCGCCTCGCCGTCCGACATAGGACGATCCTTCCCGGTGGGGATGTTTGAAAAGATCGGCAGGTTGGCCGGGGTGCGTTTGATCTCGTTGCAAAAAGGTGCAGGCCTGGAACAACTCGATGACCTGCCGCATGGCATGATTGTGGAAAGGCCGCCGGCTCCCTTTGATGAGGGAGCGGCCGCTTTTGTGGACACCGCAGCGGTGATGGCGAACCTGGATATGGTGATCACCTCGGACACGGCAGTGGCCCATCTCGCGGGTGCATTGGGGCGGCCCGCCATGGTGGCGCTGAAGTATGTGCCTGACTGGCGCTGGCTGCTCGACCGGAGCGACGCGCCCTGGTACCCGGGAATGCAACTCGTCCGCCAGCAGACGCATGGCGACTGGGCCGGGGTGTTTGCACAGATCGAGTCGCAACTGCGGCTCTTATCGCGCCAAGATTAAAATTTCCGCCATCCCACCGCGTGAGACGCGCACCCCTGCGTCTGGTTGACAGCAAGCAGGCTGTTTTCCAGTTTCGATCCGAAGCGGCAAGCGCCGCCACAAAATGAAAAATCGACTCGAGGTAAGGGGATTCGCCGTGAACAAGCATTCGACACTTGCCACCACACTGCTATGTACCGCGAGCCTTGTCGCTTACAACGCGGCCTTCGCCCAGACGGCGAATAACGCCAACCAGCAGGTCGAGTCCGTCACCGTTACCGGCACGCTGATCACCAACAGCAACGTCACCGCACCAACGCCGGTGACGGTGGTCAACACCGACCAGATCCAGGCCACCACCCCCGATAACCTGCAGAACGCGCTGGCCAAGCTTCCCGCCTTCCTGGGCAGCGCCAACCAGCGCAGCTCCGCGACTTCCACCCAGGGCGGCCAGGGCAACCAGATCAGCCTGCGCAACCTGGGCATCACCCGCACCCTGATCCTGTTTGACGGCAAGCGCGTCGCCCCATCCGATGCGCAAGGCACCGTCAACATCGACGGTTTGCCGCAAATGCTGGTTCAGCGCGTGGATGTCGTAACCGGCGGTGCTTCGGCCACGTACGGCTCCGACGCGGTGGCCGGTGTGGTCAACTTCGTGCTCGACAAGAAATTCACCGGCTTCAAGTATGAAGCCCATGGCGGCATTTCCGGCTTCGCCGATGCGGCGGAAGAGGTGGTCGGCTTTGCCGCCGGCACCGACCTGTTCGGCGGCCGGGGACATCTGGAAGGCGACGTCCGCTATTTTCACCAGGATCCCGTCAATCTCAGCGCCCGTCCCTATGGCGCAGGCGGCCAAGCCTGGGCGATGACCGGCAACGGCACCGCGGCCAAGCCCTTCACCAATACGCCCTATGCGCGGCTGGTAAACCAGGCCGAAGGCGGCGGCGTGGTGAACTGCGTCGGCTGTGCCGCCAACTGGACCGCTTTCACGCCCGGCGGGGACTTGATCCCCTTCCAGCAGGGCACGCCTACCGGCACGCCCGGCACCAATATGGGCGGCGACGGCGGCGGCTATTACAACACGTCATCTTTCCAATCCGAACTGCGCCAGGCGGAAACCTTCCTGCGCTTCAGCTATCAAATCAACGACAACATCGATTTCTACGTCCAGGGCAACTGGAACGAGTCCTACAACCTCAACCATGCCAGCGCGACGACCATCAATCCCGGTCCCGGCCGCGGCAGCATCATTCCGGTCACCCAGGCCTATCTGCAGCCGGCGGCACGCGCCGCGCTGACCACGGGCAATACCCAGATCGCCTCCTATGGCGTGCCGGTGTTCACCTATGGCGTGTTCTTCGACTTTGTCGGCGGCGTGCCGGCCGTGCAGTCGGGCGACGATTTCCGCTCGCTGAATCTGGACCGCAACCTGTCCTTCACCGCGGGCTTCGACGGCAACTTGCTGGACAAGTATGATTGGGGCGTGTTCCTCACCTACAACGAGAACCGGCTCGAGGGCGCGGTTCCTCATAACGACAATGTCCAGAAGTTCCTGGCCGGCGAAGACGCCGTGATCGCGCCCGCGGGGACCGTGATCAATGGCGTCAACATGTCCGGCCAGATCGTCTGCAACGTCTCGCTGACCCAGTATGCCAATCTGTATCCCGGCTGCGTGCCTATCAATCCTTTCGGGAGAGGCGCGATGACCCAGCAGATGTTCAACTATTACAGCGACCGGACCCAATATGAGGCGACCAACGCCCTGTTGGACGCCGGCGCCCATATCAGCGGTGGGATCCTCGATCTGCCGGCCGGCCCGCTCAATGTCGGTCTCTCGGCGGAAATTCGCCGCCAGAGCCTGGACATCCAAAGCGCCTTCAATCCAGCCAGCACCATGGACTGCACGGGCCTCCGGCTGTGCACGCCCAATGTTGCCGCACTTTACGATCAGGTGACCACCGCGCCGCTGCCCACCAAGGCCATCACGGTGTGGGAGCTGGCGGGCGAAATGGACGTGCCGGTGGTCAAGGACCTGCCCTTGATCCAGAGCTTCAACCTGAATGTGGCCGGTCGCCATACCAACTACAGCGTGTCCGGCCCGGTCGATACCTGGAAGATCGGGGCCGACCATCACATCGACGACAATTTCCGTTTGCGCGCCACCATGTCGGTGGATATCCGCGCGCCTACGCTTTATGATCTTTACCAGCCTCTATCGGTTGCCACTGCGGGCTATGCCGATCTTCTCACCGGCGGCAACTTCTCGATCAAGCGCGAAACCATCGGCAATCCGACTCTCATACCTGAGGTCGCCCATACCTATACTGCGGGGGTGGTGTTCACGCCCCAGTTCATCCAGGGCCTGACGGCGACGGTTGACTATTACAAGATCAACATGTCGAACGCGATTACGTCGCTCAGCGGCTCCACCGTCGGCATCCAGCAAATCTGTATCGCCTCGGGCGGCTCCTCGCCCTACTGCAACCTGACGGTTCGTCCCTTCCCCTTGACCAACACCACGCTGGCCAACTATCCGACCAGCTTCAAGGTGCAGAGCGTGAACAGCGCCAAGGTCCGCACCGAAGGTGTGGATGTCGATATTGGCTACCGCTTCGACATGCAGGACTTGATCCCGGAGATTCCGGGCGACGTCCAGTTCCGCAACATCCTCGGCATCCAGCCCTATCTGTCCACCGTCGGCTTTCCCGGTTCGCCGGCCCAGTTGACCCCGATGCCGAAGGGCCGCAACGTGACCATACTCAACTATCATGTGGGCAGTTGGGGCATTAACGTGCAGAACAACTACTTCAGCGGGTTCTCGCGGCTCACCGCAGCGGGCCAGGTCTTTGTTCAGCCGCATGTGCCGCATTTCGACACGGTGGACATCTCGGTGAGCAAGGACTTCACCATCGGCGATATGCCGTCGAACCTGCTGTTCTCCATCCAGAACGTCATCGACACGCAGCCGCCGCTGCAACCGACGGCGCAGACCAATCCGGGTCTGAGCTATCCCGTTCCGGTCGGCGAAAACGGTATGGGGCGTTACTTCATTATCGGCCTCAAGGGATATCTCTGAGACGTATTCTCCTTACGCCCGAGTTTCCTTGTCGCCGCTAGCGGGCATCGCCGGTCCAGGAACAAATCCTGGTCCGGCGGTGCCGCAGGCGTTTTATGCCGTGCGAGGCGGCATGACGAACGCCCGTACAAAAAGGATGGAAGAGGCACGTGATGCGGCGATCGACCGGGACCTTTCTGCTGATACTGACCTCCGGCCTGATGAGTGCAACCGCTCTCCTCGCCCAGCCGGCACGCAACGAAACCATCGTGCCGGGACCCAGCAGCGCCGCGCAGCAGACCCGCGCTCACCATGCCGCGTTGCTCGATGGCTTGGCTCCCGTAACCGACGCGACCTTGCTGCATCCCGCCGACGACGATTGGCTGATGTGGCGGCGTACTTACGATGGCTGGGGCTATAGCCCGCTTGACCAGGTCAACCGCGACAATGTCCGCAACCTGCGCCTGGTCTGGAGCTGGTCGCTCAATTCCGGTGCCAGCGAGACCACGCCGCTGGTCTATCACGGCGTGTTGTTCGTCCATAACAATGGCGACAAGATCGACGCGTTGGATGCCGCCACGGGTGACCTGCTGTGGGAGTATAATCGCAAGCTCAGCCCCGAAATCCTGGCCACCAACAGCATCTGGCTTACCAAGCGCAACATGGCCATCTACCAGGACAAGCTGATCTCGGCGACGTCCGACGGCCACATCATCGCGCTTAACGTCAAGACCGGCGCCGTCATGTGGGACATCGTCGGCGGCGCCTACGAGCAGGGCTGGCGTTATACCGGCGGGCCGCTGGTTGCGAATGGCGTCATCATCCAGAGCATGAGCGGCTGCGGCGACGGCCAGGAAGGCGGCTGCTTCATCGCCGGTTACGACCCGGAGCAAGGCAAGGAATTGTGGCGCGTTCACACTATCGCACAGGACGGCAAGGCCGGTGACAGCTGGAACGGCATGCCGCTGTCCAACCGCTTCGGCGGCTCGGCCTGGAACGCCGGTTCCTACGATCCCGAACTGGGCCTGATCTATTATGGCGATGGTCAGCCTTATGGCTGGGCGGCGGTGCTGAACGGGCTTTTGCCGCCCAGTGGCAAGAAAGGCACCAGCAGTGACGCGCTCTTTACCGACACGACGTTCGCCATCGAGCCCAAGAGCGGGAAACTGCGCTGGTACTTCCAGCATCTGCCGATGGACACCTGGGACCTCGATTATGCCTATGAACGCGTGCTGGTCGACCAACCGGTCGACGGCAAGATACGCAAACAGGTCGTGACGGTCGGCAAGCTGGGCATCATCGAATCCCTGGATCGCGACAGCGGCAAATTTCTCTGGTCGAAGGAGACGGTGCCGCAGAATGTCGTCCTCTCCATCGATCAGAAGACCGGCAGGAAGACCATCAACCAGGAGGTCATTCCGCAGGTCGGAAAAACCACCATGAACTGTCCGGCCGACCCGGGCGGCCGCGGTTGGCCGGCGACCGCTTACAGCCCGCTGACCGGGACCCTGTACCTGCCGCTGAACGAGTTCTGCGCCAATGCCACGGTGCGGCCGCTGCAGCCGGGCCAGTCGGCGGCCCGCGCCGGCGGAATTTCCTTTGTGCGCCATCCGGTACCCAATTCGGACGGCAATATCGGCCGGCTGGATGCGATCAAGCTGACCGATCATGGCGTCTTGTGGAGCGACCGCCAGCGCGCGCCCATGACCAGCGCTGTGCTGCCCACTGCCGGACATCTGCTGTTCGCAGGCGACCTAGACCGCTATTTCCGCGCCTATGACGACACCACGGGCAAGGTGCTGTGGCAGACCCGCCTCAACAATGTGGTGAACAGCTATCCGATCGCCTTCCGCGTCGATGGCAAGGAATATATCGCGGTGGTGGCCGGCAGCGGTTCGACCTTGCCGCGCTCGCTGGGCGGCATGACGCCGGAGATTGCCGGCCCCCAAACCGGCTCCGCCTTGTGGGTGTTCGCGCTGGAGAATGGCCGCTAGGCCGGCGCGACGTCGAACGAGGCCGGGGCTTCGCCGCGCAGCCGCCGCGCCTGCATTTCGCGGAACGCTGCCTCGATATGGCGGCGGAAGCGATCCGTATCGAACAAAGCGCAGCCTTGGCGGTTGGCAGCCAGCCTGGCCTTCAGGCGCGCCAAGCGATCCTTGTCTCGGGCGATTGCGACCGCTTGCCGCTCATAGTCCTCTAAGGTTTCCGCGATCATGTCCTCCATGCCGGCCGCGGCCAGCAGGCTCGCCGCCACGCGCCCGGGAAAGCTTGTGCCCCGGCAGGTGAGCAGCGGCACGCCCATCCATAAGGCGTCGCTCGCCGTGGTGTGCGCATTGTAGGGGAGGTTGTCCAACATGAGGTCGGCCTGGACCAGGCGAGCCAGATGCCGTTCCACAGGTTCGCGCCCCGCGAAGACAAGACGGTCGGGACCAACGCCATGCTGCGCGGCGGCCTTTCTCAGATTGGCGCGAAAGGCCGGCAGATCGTTCACCAGCCACAGCACGCTATCGGGTACTTGCTGCAGGATACGCATCCAGGTCAGAAAGGTATCAGGCGTCAGCTTGTAGCTCTGGTTGAAATTGCAGAAGACGAAAACGCCGGCGGGCAGGGCGCACGCCTCGCGGCTGGGACTGTCGAGGGGCCGCGTGCGCCTATCGTCATTGGCTTGGTAACAGTCCGGCAGATAGACGATCTTCTCCTCGTAAAATTCCCGCTCATCTTCGGGAATCACGATGCGATCCGCGATCAGGTAATCGATATAAGAGGCGCCCAGGGTTGCCGGAAAGCCCAGATAATTGACCTGAATAGGGGCGGGGCGCCGGGCGAACACGCCCATCCGGTAGTCGCCGAAATAGCCGTTGAGATTGACCAGAATGTCGATCTCCCCGGCGCGGATACGCGCCGCGGCCTCCCGATCGGAGAGACCGGCAATATCGATGAAGCGGTCAAATGCTCCCTCCAGCCGCTTGCGGATGGGGCTTTGGTCATTATGGCCATTGTCGACGGCCAGGATTTCGAAGGCGGCACGGTCATGGCACTCGTACAGGCCTGCCATCAGATAGGACGTGGCATGGTCGCGGAAGTCAGCCGACAGATAGCCGATCCGGATCCTGGAATGGACCCGGCTGGCTGAGAAAGCGGGTGCTGGAGCGGGCGGAAACAGCCCGGCAAAGGTGCGGGCGCAGGCAGCCAGATCGGCCGGAGAATCCGACAAGGCCTGGTAGGCGAATGGCCTCGCGACCAGTTTGCCGGCTCGCACGCCCTGATCCAGAATCTGCTTTTCCCGGGCAAAATGCCGCCAGTCGGCGCCATACATCCGGATATGCAGCAACTCGCCCCGCGCGATTGTGTGTTCCGGCGCCAGCGCCACGGCGCGCTCCAGATCCGCGATGGCTTCGTCATAGCGGCGCCACTGCGTCCATTGCAGCAGACCGCGATTGAGTAGGGCGTCCGCATGGGCTGCGTCCAGACTGATGGCGCGGCTATAAGCGGCCAGGGCCTCGGCCGGACGGCCAAGGTCCATCAAAATCGTACCGCGCACATTCCATCCGATGGCATTGTTGCCATCACGGGAAAGTGCGGAATCGACAGCTTGCAGCGCCTCCGCATGGTGCCCCAGTTTTCGCAGCATCCGGCCACTGTCCAGCAGAGCACCGGCATGGCCCGGATTCAGCTCCAGAACCTTCTCGATCTGCTGAAGCGCTTCGTCGGTGCGACTCATCTCCGCCAGCAACAGGCCGCGTGCATGATGGGCAACGGCATTGCGCGGTTCCCATCCGATCACTTTGTCGAAATTGTCCAGGGCCTGCTCGAAGCACCCCATCTGCCGCAGAAGGTTGCCGCGTGCCAGCCAGGCTTCCAGAAAATCCGGTCGCAGCGCGATGGCCCGGTCATAGTCAGCCAAGGCCTCAATGGCCCTGCCCAGCATCGCCATCGCCAGCGCCCGGTTGAACAAGAACGGTACGGCATGCGGCTGCAGAACAAGCGCGCGATCGAACAAGGCCGCCGCATCGGCGAAGCGTCCCGCTTCGATCAGCAGGGAGCCGCTGATTTGTATACAGACGGGATCGTTGGGACGGATTGTCAGCGCCTGCTGCATCGCGGCGAGCGCGTCGTTCAACTGCCCAAGCTGGCAGCAGCAACTTCCTAGCAGGAACAGGGCATCGAAATGTCCCGGGTCGGCCAGCAGGATTTTGCGGCAAAGTTGCGAAGCGGCCACAGGATTTCTGCCTTGCAGAAGACCCGCCTCGTTCATCAGACCCTGTAAGGCCGCCTGCATAAATTCCCCTTAATCAAATGGCGATCCGCCCACCCGTGCCCGGATTGAACCGCAAATCCGGACTGGGTTCACCGGCCGCTTTCTCAAATCACTTCACGGCGACGGAGGGATATCTCACCACGTGAGATTTTTGGAAGGCCTCCGTTTGGTGGCAACCCAGGCGCTGTGATGAAGTCGGGGCAGGGTAAAAAAAAGAGCCCGTACAGGAGTGCCCAGGGGAGGAGACATGCTTAACACGGTCGAACGGCGGGTTTCAGAAGCGAAACTGGACCTCGCATTCGCGAGAAACAAGCTGGTGCGCAAGGCTTTTGCCATGTTGCGAGCGTTCCACGGCCCCGAGGAATGGCTGACCAGTATGGAGCTCAGCCAGCGCGCCGGAGTACCAAAGGCCTCCGGTCACAGGCTGGTGCAGACGCTAGAGGATATCGGCGCCGTCGTTCGGGGGCCCAATGGCCGCTACCGCCTCGGCATGCTGGTGGTGACGCTCTCCCACAAGGTCTCGATCGGCGAGCTGTTGCGCCAGGCTGCGCAGCCGATCCTCAGCGAGGTTGCCGTGAAGCTGGGCTGCACCGCCCATCTGGGTGTCCTGGAAAATTGCATGGTGACGTATCTGTGCAAGATCAGCGGATCATCCGATTTTATCGTCCACACCCGTGTCGACGCCCAGCACGAGGCTTATTGCTCGGGGCTTGGCAAGGTGCTGCTGGCGTCGCTTACCCCTGCTGCGTTGGAGGAATTCCTGCTGGACGGCGATTTTGTGCCGCTTACCGCCAAGACTCTGACCGACAGGGCGCAGTTGCGGGCGGCCGTCCGCCAGGCGGACGAGCAGGGATTCGCGCTGGATGATGAGGAATCGGCTTGCGGCATGCGGTGCGTCGCCGTGCCCCTGCGGGATGGGGACGGCATAACGATCGCGGCGATTTCCGCCAGCGGCCGGGCCGATCGCCTGACCCTGGAGCGCGTGGAGTCGGTCTGCGAGGTGCTGAAAGAGGCTGCGGCGGAGATCGAGCGCAGGTTCAATCCGCGTTGAGGCATATCTGAAATTTCGTGATGGGAACGGCAAGCATCTTTCGCGCGCCGGAGCCAGACTTTGTTTCCATGGGTGAGAGCGTGGCAATTCACAGTGCCGTATCCGGCTGTGCGGAATCCCCGGGTGTTTCATGGTGAAGCCGGGCCGGGCTGAACGGATCAAGATTGCCATCATCGGTTCGGGCAATATCGGCACCGATCTGATGATCAAGGTCATGCGCACCTCTTCGGTCCTCGAGATGGCGGCGCTTGTGGGTATCGATCCGACATCCGACGGCCTGACGCGGGCGCGGCGTCTGGGCGTCTGTGCGGTGGATACCGGACTTGAAGGGCTGGCGCGTCTGCCTTTGTGGGAGGAGATCGGTATCGTCTTCGATGCGACCAGTGCCGCCTCCCACAAGCAGCACAGCGATATTTGCCGCTCGGCCGGCAAGATCATGATCGATCTCACGCCGGCGGCGATCGGTCCCTATGTGATTCCGGTGGTCAATGGCGAAGCGCATCTGGCCCGCGAGAACGTCAACATGGTGACCTGCGGGGGCCAGGCCACCATCCCCATCGTCGCGGCCGTCAGCCAGGTGGCCGAGGTGCATTATGGGGAAATCGTCGCCTCCATCGCATCCAAGTCGGCCGGACCCGGGACGCGCGCGAATATCGATGAATTCACCGAAACCACGGCGCGCGCCATCGAAAGCGTGGGGGGAGCGGCGAAGGGTAAGGCCCTGATCATCCTCAATCCCGCCGAACCGCCCATGATCATGCGCGATACTATCTTCACCCTCTCCTCGGGCGCCGGCGAGGAAACGATCGAGGCCTCCATCTTGGCCATGGTGGAGAAGGTCCAAGCCTATGTGCCGGGTTACCGGCTCAAGCAGAAGATCCAGTTCGAACGGTTCGGCTCCAACAACCCGGTGCGGATTCCGGGGGTGGGCGAGTTCGAGGGCATCAAGACCTCGGTGTTTCTAGAAGTGGAGGGCGCGGCCCATTACCTGCCGGCCTATGCCGGAAATCTCGACATCATGACGTCTGCGGCCCTGCACACCGCCGAGAAGATTGCGGCCCGCATGCTGGTGCAACGGGTGGCATGATGTTCAATCCCGGCACCGATCGCCTCTATATCCAGGATGTGACCCTGCGCGACGGCATGCATGCGATTCGCCATCGCTATGGCGTCGAGCATGTCGCCAGCATCGCCCAGGCTTTGGACGAGGCGGGAGTCGATGCCATCGAGATCGCCCATGGCGACGGCCTCAACGGCTCGTCCTTCAACTATGGCTTCGGGGCTCATACCGACTGGGATTGGATCGCGGCGGCGGGAAAGGTGGTCAAAAAGGCCCGTCTCACCACCTTGCTCATTCCCGGCATCGGCACGGTGGAGGATCTTCACCGGGCCTTCGACATGGGCGTCACCTCCGTGCGGATCGCGACCCACTGCACCGAAGCCGACATCGCCAGGCAGCATATCGATTTTGCCCGCAAGCTGGGCATGGACGTCTCCGGCTTCCTGATGATGAGCCATATGATCGCGGCGGAGCCGCTGGCGCGGCAGGCAAAGATGATGGAGGACTACGGGGTCCACTGCGTCTATGTCACGGACTCCGGCGGCGCCCTGGACATGGACGGTTATAGTGAGCGTCTGGAAGCTTATGACCGGCTGCTGTTGCCGCAGACCCAGCGCGGCGTGCATGCGCACCACAATTTGTCGCTGGGGGTGGCAAATTCTATCGTCGCCGCGCAAACCGGTGCCGTGCGGGTCGATGCCAGCCTGGCCGGCATGGGCGCGGGCGCGGGCAATGCGCCATTGGAAGTTTTCATTGCCGCCGCCAATCGCAAGGGCTGGCATCACGGCTGCGATCTTTTCGTCTTGATGGATGCGGCGGAGGACCTGGTGCGCCCCCTGCAGGACCGCCCCGTGCGCGTGGACCGCGAGACCCTCAGCCTCGGCTATGCGGGCGTCTATTCCTCCTTCCTGCGCCATGCCGAAAAAGCCAGCAAGGACTATGGTGTGGATGTCCGCCGCATTCTGGTGGAGTTGGGACGGCGCCGGATGGTGGGTGGTCAGGAAGACATGATCGTGGATGTCGCGCTGGATATCGTCCAGCAAGGGGAGGGTATGGAGAATGGCCATTATGAAGGGCAGTTCTAAGCGCCCGGCATTTGTCGGCTTGAGTGCCGGCGCTCTGTTTCTGGCCGTCGGGCCTGCGCAAGCGGCGACCGAGGCCTATCAGATCGATTTGGGGCCGACCGCCCGGATCGAGGCGACCAGGCTGGCGACGCTCGGCCGCGGCACGGCGGATGTCACGCTCGACGGCACCAAACTGACGATCAACGGCAAATTCGGCGGCATGGTCTCGCCGGCCACCGACGCGCATTTGTGCATGGGTGCGGGTATCGGAGCACCAGGCACCTGTGATGGTGGTGATCTGACGGTCACCAAGGATACCAGCGGTATTGTATCGGGCACCATCACGCTCAATTCCAAGCAGCTGGCGGCGCTGCCGGCCGGTCAGCTCTATATCCAGATCAACAGCGTCGGAGCCCCGGCGCCCGCGGGCAATCTGTGGGGGTGGATACTCATCGCCCATGAGATTCCGGGCCAGGACATCCCGCAGCCGGGCCAGGGATTTCTGCCGCAATATGACATGCCCAGGAGCATCGAGCACGGCAGTACGCATCCTCTGCCCGGTAATTCCAATTTTTGATGCCAAGACGGGAATAATCGCATGGCCCCTTCCTTGAAAAGATCGACGATTGCCGTTGCGGCGCTTGCGACCACCGCAACCTTCGCGTTATGGGCCGCCACGACTTCGGCGCAGAACCGGGCTGCGGGTCCCTTTAATGGCGCGCAAGTGGAAGCGGGCCGCGCCGCCTATGCGGGCAATTGCCAAGGCTGCCACACCGACAATCTGTCGGGCTCGGGTGAGGCCGTGCCGCTCGCCGGCAGAGCTTTCATAGCGGGCTTCGGGGCCAAGACCACCAAGGAATTGTTCGACACCATCAAGCTCAAAATGCCGCTCGGGGCGCCGGGAAGTCTTTCCGATGAAGCCTATACCGGCATTGTCGCATTCCTGCTGCACGCCAGCGGCGCGGCGACCGGTACGGCGGCGCTGACCCCCGCCACTGCCGTCAGGATCAACACCATCGCGACCGGCACGGTGCCGCCGGATGTGGCCAACGGGATCAAGCTGGCCCAGGCGCCCGCGGCACCAGCCGCGGCCGGTGCGGGGGAGGGCGCGCCAAGGCCGGGAAACAATCGCCGGGTGATCTACGGCCCCGACGGCAAACCCCTGCCGGGATTGCTCGATGGCGCATTGGGGACTTTCCGGCCCAACAACAATCTGGGCGTGATCAAGCAGGGCAACATCAAGAACTATACGCCGGTGACGGATGCGATGCTGGCCGATCCGTCGCCCAACGACTGGCTGATGTATCGGGGCAATTATGCCGGCTGGAGCTACAGCAAGCTCGACCAGATCAACACCGGCAATGTGGGTCAGCTCCAGCTGAAATGGAGCCTGGCCATGACCGAGGGCGGCAATAACGAAACCACGCCGATCATTCATGACGGCGTTATGTTCCTGGTCTCGGCCGGCAATACGGTGCAGGCGATCAACGCGGTCACGGGCGAGGTCTTGTGGCAGAACAATATCGGTCCCTTGCCGCGCACGCCTGATCCGGCCGGCGACGAGGCCACCCGTTCCATCGCCGTCTATAACGACAAGGTCATCGTGCCCACCATGCAGGGCAAGATCTATGGCCTGGACGCCCGAACCGGAAAGGTCGTCTGGCAGAGCTGGATCTCCGACCCGTCCAAGCCTGACGAAGGCCAGCACGGTACCACCAGCGGCGTCATCGTCGCCCATGGCATCGCCATGGTCGGCATGGTCAATTGCGGCCGCATCCCGCAGCAGAACCATTGTTATATCAGCGCCTACGACGCCAACACCGGCGCAAGGCGCTGGAAGTTCGTAACCGTCGCCTTGAAAGACGGCCCGCAAGGAAACACCTGGGGCGGGCTGCCCGACGACCAGCGTGCCGGGGCGGAAACCTGGGTTGCCGGCACCTTTGATCCAGAGCTCAACCTGACCTATTGGGGCACGGCCCAGGCCAAGCCGTGGCGGCGTGACTTGCGCGGTTCGGGGGACGGCGCCACCGCCTTTGCCAACTCGACCCTGGCGCTGGATGTGAATACCGGGAAGCTGAAGTGGTTCTTCAGTCACGCGCCGGGCGAGAATTTCGATCTCGATGATGTGTTCGAACGCATCCTGATCGATCACGGCAGCCAGAAAACCGCGATGACCACCGGCAAGAACGGCATTCTATGGAAGCTGGATCGTGTGACCGGCAAATACCTCGATTCCCGCCAGACCGTATTCCAGAACGTCTACACTAAGATTGATCCCAAGACCGGCGCGCCCACCTATCGCAAAGATATCCTCAACGAAAAGCTGGATCAGTATCTGCCGTCCTGTCCGGGCCCCCAAGGCGGCAAGAATTGGCACCCGGCGAGCTATCATCAGCCGGACGATGAGATGATCATCCCGCTCGGCCAGAGCTGCGTGTTGATGCTGGGTTCCGGCACAGAGAAGTATTACGACATGCCCGGCGCCGACGGGAACATGGGGCGGCTCGCGGCCTATGAGACCAGCAGTATGAAGCCGCTATGGTCCCTGCAGCAGCGTTCACCCTTCCTGACCGGCGTGGTGTCGACCGCCGGCAACGTGGCATTCGTGGGCGACTTCGATCGCGTGTTCCACGCCTTCGACACCAAAACCGGAAAGCAGCTTTGGAAGACGCGGCTCGGCACCTCGGTGCAGGGCCACATCGCCTCCTTCCTGGTGGACGGCAAACAGTATATCGCGGTGATGACGGGATTGGGCGGCGGCAGTCCCCAGCAGAAGCCCACTTTCATGCTGAGCGAGGAAGTCACACGCCCTGCGCATGGCACCGCGATTTATGTCTTCGGCCTGCCCGACAAGACGCAATAAGGAGTGATCGTGATGCTGAACAAACGTGATTTCCTGGCAGGCGGAGCAGCAGCGGGTGCGTTTCTGGCCATGCCGGCGGCAGCCCAGCGTATGCGTGAACCGATCCCGCATCGTACCGCCACCACGCGCAATCTGTTCAAGGCGCCGCCAAACAGCCTGCCCAATGCTGTGGCGGTGGTGCCGGAAGGCGTCTGGATCGCCGAGCAGAAGATGAGCGGCCCACTGGCCAAACAGTACAATATGCCGGAGCCGGCCGACCTGCATGAAGCCGCCTGGCTGGTGGACTGGAACGGCAAGGTGCTCAAGACCATCATGACCGACTCCCGCAACACGTCCGGCATGACGGTGGGCGGCGGTTATCTTTGGATGGGCGCCGAATTCCCCGGCAATGACGGCATCTATCAATATGACATGAACGGCAAGCTGATCTCCCGCCGCCAGGTGCCGCTGGGACCAGCGGAGGACGGCGGCGGCATTCACGGCGCGCTGTGGCATGACGGCAAACTGTGGGTTCTGGCCAACCGGCTGCACGCCATTCTGCGCATCGACCCGGTGAGCTGGTCTCCGGAATTCCAGATCCCGCTTTCCAACCTGGCCGAGCGCTATCATGCCATTGCCTGGGACGACACCATACAGGGCGGCGCGGTCTGGGCGGTGACCGGCAACAACAGCAAGAGTTACAAGGAAGGCCAGTATGGCCTGCACAAATATGATGCAACCACCAGCCGGTTGCTGGAGATCGTGGATTTCGCGCCTGGATCGGCGGACCCGCATGGCCTGGCGGTGCATGAGGGCAAGCTGATCAGCTGCGACGCCGGCATCCATCCCGGCTGGCCGAATTTCGACAGTCCCTCTCACGGTTATATTTTCGAGATCGATCTCGCCTGACCGGCGGCACGTGGGGCCTCCTTAGGGTGTCATGGCGAATTTGAACCCGCTGAAAATTCTGATGCTGGCGGCCGCCTGTCTGGCCTCTCCAGCTTACGCGGGTAGTGGGGGCGACTGGCCGACTTACGGCCATGACTATGGCGACAGCCGGCATTCGCCGCTCAGCCAGATCACGCCGGCCAACGTCTCCACTCTGGTGCCTGCCTGGACCTTCCACATGCGTCCAGCGGATGTGACCCGCGGCTTTGCATCCTCTGAAGACACGCCGATCGTGATCAAGGACGTGATGTATCTCTCCACGCCCTATGGGCGGGTGGTTGCACTGGATGCCGCGACGGGAACAGAGCGTTGGGCCTATCAGGTACCGCACAATGACCAGCCAGCCACACGCGGCGTCTCTTATTGGCCAGGGCCAAGGCCGGAGATTGTTTTCGGTACGCGCGGCGGCCTGCTGGTCGCGCTCGATGCCGCGACCGGTGTCCCGATAAAGACTTTTGGCGAGGACGGCGTGGTCGATCTGCGCGACCCGGCGGTGATGCAAGGCTTTCCCAAGGCACAGCTCGGTGTGACGTCCGCGCCGGTGATCTACAAGAATTTGATCATCACCGGCTCGCGGGTGCAGGAGACGCCGCAGCAGGGTGCCTCGGGCCAGGTACGGGCGTTCGATGTGCGTACCGGCCGCGAGGTCTGGCACTTCAATGGTGTGCCGCGACCGGGCGAGAAATTCCATGACAGTTGGGAAGGCGATAGCTGGGTCAAACGCTCCGGCGTCAATGTCTGGGCCGGCTTGACCTTGGACGCCCGGCGCGGCATCGCCTATCTGCCCTTCGGTGCGCCGACCTTCGACCAGTCGGGAAATGACCGCAAAGGCCCATCGCTCTTTTCCAACACCCTGGTGGCGGTCGATGCCTCGACGGGAAAATATCTTTGGCACTTCCAGGCGCTGCATCACGATCTGTGGGACTATGATCTTCCGCTCACCACGCTTTTGGAAGTGAAGCGGGGCGGCAAAACCATTCCCGCCATCGCGGTGATGAGCAAGGCCAGCGTTCTGTTCCTGCTCGACCGCGCCACCGGAAAGCCGATCTATCCCATCACGGAAACGCCGGTGCCGACCGACACCGACATGATCGGGGAAGCGCCGTCCCCTACCCAGCCCATGTCGGTGACCCCGCCGATCGGCCGCACCAGCTTTACCATGAGCGAACTGGCCAATCTGACGCCACAGCAGAAGGCCGGCTGCGACAAGATCATAACGGACATGCGTATCGTCGACGGCAAATATATGCAGCCGCAACGGGCGGATTCAGGGGTGGCGCGTTTCCCGGGAAGCTGGGGCGGTATCGATTGGAGCCACGCCGCTTTCGATCCGGCCTCGGGCTACTACATCCTCAACACCTCGAATATGGGTTCACCCGAGGTCATGGTGCGCAAGACCGACGGCACCTATGACATGCGCGACGGCTATCAATGGTTCTGGGACAAGGCGAGCCGCATGCCCTGCCAGGTTCCGCCCTGGGGCAACCTGACGGCGGTCAACGTCAATACCGGTGCGGTCGCCTGGCAGTCCGTGCTGGGTGTGACCGATGGCCTGGCCGATCCCAATACCGGCCGGCCGAATGTCGGCGGCCCCATCGTCACCGGCGGCGGCCTGATTTTCATCGGCGCCACGGATGACAAAAGACTGCGCGCCTTCGGCGTGAAGACCGGCAGGGAGCTGTGGAGTGCCAAACTTCCGGCTTCCCTCTACGGCACGCCGATGACCTATAGCGTGAAGGGCAAGCAGTATGTCGCGGCAGTGATCACGGGCGGTTTCTGGGGCGAGCGTGCCAGCGCCGATGAGGTTACCGCTTTCGCGCTGCCCTGACCGGCTCACACCCCGACCATCGGATCACCTCTCATCTGGTGAGATCGATTCGGCCACTGACTTATTGTCAAATTTTGCCATCGCAACTGTATTCAATCCCACGCCGTGAGACGCGATCTGTTTGCATGATCGCGGGGGCGTTAACACATTTGCGGTGATCAACGCGCGCGCACCGCCGTGATCTCACCTAGTGAATTCGCAGTATTGCGATTTTTTGACATCGACCACCGCCGCCCCGGACTATGTCCGTCAAATAAACGAGACAGCCATAGTCTCATGCCGGGGGAGAAAGTCATGAAAGCGTCGGGCCTAAACGGCCGCTATATTCGTCCTGCCCTGTTCCTGGCCCTGATGACCTCGGGAATCGCGACTGCCTACGCGCAGGCGGCGAACAATGGAGCGACCGAAGAGGTCGTGGTCACGGGCACCAGTATTCGCGGCGTGCAGCCGGTGGGCGCCAGCCTGATGTCGGTGGGACGCATCGATATTGAGAAGACCGCTGCCCAGACGGTGCAGGATATTCTCAAGCAGGTGCCGGCTCTGTCCAATCTGGGCCAGGCCGCGCAAGGCAACACCACGCCGGCCATTCACAATCTGGGCGCTGTTTCCAGCTACAGCACATTGGTCCTGATTGACGGGCACCGTTTTTCCCTGGGCGGCCAGACGCAGACGCTGCCGGATCCGGGCATCCTGCCGCCTGGCGCCATTGAACGGGTGGAAGTGCTGGCGGATGCGGCGTCATCGGTCTATGGCTCGGATGCTGTTGCCGGCGTCATCAATTTCGTCACCCGCAAGGACTTCAGCGGATTCGAAGCCAGCGCCCAGCATGGCTTTGGCGACCACTATAATTCGCTGTTCCTCAGTGCCGTTGCCGGGGCCACCTTTGATCACGGCTATGTGATGGCGACCGCTTCGCACTCCTACAAAAGCCCGCTGTTCCAGCGTTATCGCGATTTCCTCAATCCCGACCATCGGGCCCAGGGCGGCAGCAACTTCGCCAACAACAATTGCGATACGCCGACCTTCCAGCCCGGCGCCACGGGCGGCACCTTCCTGGGCAACAGCGCCACGTCGGCCATCGTCACACCGTCGTGCAGCACTTATCAATATGCCACTGCGCTGTCGCAGGATGTGCGCACCAACGGCATGCTCAAGGTCGGCTATGACCTCAGCGACAAGTTCAAGCTGACGGGCGATGTCAATATTTCCGACCGCCATTCCAAGACTCCGGCGGCGCGGGGCACCATCACCGGCGTACGGGCGTTCAGGGCCGGCTCGACGCCGGCTGCGCCCGCCACCGCCGCACAGGATAACCCGTTCTACACGTCAAACCCGGCAGGCTATACCGGGACGGCAACCTTCGAGAGCATCAACTGGGATTCCGACGCCCTCTTGGGACCGGGGTCCTATACGACCAACAATGCGATGAACTGGTTCGCCCATGGCGAAGCCGAATACGACGTCAACCCTAACTGGCGCTTCACCGCCATGGTCATGTACGGCGTGGAAAATGACGCGCAAGGCAGCTATGGCACCCTCTGCTCCAGCTGCGTCAACCTGGCCTTGAACGGCACCACCAACGCCATCGGCAACCCGACCACGCCTTCGATCTTCGGCACCACGATCGCCGCGCTTAATGTGCCGCTGACCACCGCCAACGCGCTGGATCTGTGGAGTCCGGCGGGCACCAACAGGACGTCGGCCACGGTCCTGCGCAACATTACCGACAACACCCAGCTGCAGGCGCAATATTACAGCACGACCCAGGTACGGATAGGAACCGACGCGACGATATTTTCGCTGCCGGGTGGCGACGTCAAAGTCGCCGGCGGCGGCGAGTTCGTCCGTTATAACCTGGAGCTCGACAAGACCGTGCCGAACAATACCGGCCCGGCCACCAACGGCTCGAGCTTCCTGTCCATTCCGCTGGAACGGCATGTGTCGTCCCTCTTCGGCGAAATCCTGGTTCCGATCATCGGGGAAAGCAATGCGCTGCCTTTCATCCAGAGGCTCACCTTGAACGGCTCGGCGCGCTATGACCGCTACAACGATGTCGGCGACACCACCAATCCCAAGGTCGGGCTGGACTGGCAGGTGGTCAACGACCTCAAGATCCGCGCCGACTTTGCGACCTCGTTCGTCGCGCCGCAGTTGTCGTCCGTCGGCGACCGTTCGCGCGGTGGCTTCAACAACTTCACCTGCTATGGCTCGTCGTGCCCGGCCGGCGGCATCAACGTCAATTCCGGCACGTTCAACGTGAGCACGGCGTCCTTCCCCTCGGTGGTCGGTGTGCCGCTGGCCGCCGGCGGCAATTGCACGGCGGCGATGGCGACCTGCACCATCGCGGCAACCAGCGGCACCATCTTCAACAGCGGACCTGTCGATCCGAGGCCCTCCAAGGGCGAGAGCTGGTCAGTGGGCTTTGATGCTTCGCCCAGCTTCATCCCGGGCCTGACGATCAATTTCACGCTGTTCAACGTGCGCTATATCGGCTTCATCACCGGCACCAGCATGATCAACGCGCTGAACACGCCGTCGCTGAACCTGATCCACTTCTATCCCAACGGGGCCACGGCCGCCGATCTGTCTGCGGTCCTGCCGACCTATGCGCAGCTGACCGGCAGCCTGCCGCCCACCATCTATTATCTGGTGTCGGGCCGGCAGGGCAATTTCAACAACGTTTCCACCCAGGGCATCGACGCCAATATCGACTATGTCCTGCCCACCGACGAGTGGGGCACGTTCCAGGCGGGCGCGGCCCTGACGGAATTCCTGCGCTTCAAGCAGCATTTGGCGGGTGGCCAGGCCTTCTACAGCATCCTGAACACCACGGGCGCAAATTCGACCTTCGGTGCGGTTCAGACCCAGGCGCGGTTTCACCTGGGTTGGCAATTCGAAGCCTTCAGTGCCGATCTGTACGACAATTTTGTCGGCAGCTACCGCAACTGGAGCTCGAATTCGGTGGCCGCTATCCTGGCCCGGGCGGACAGCGCTCCCATCGGTGGGGGCGACAAGGTCGGTGCCCACCACAGCTTTGAACTCAATGTTCAATACATGCTGCCGAACGAAGGTTTCCTCGGCACCATGGGGCTGGGCAGCAGCTCGCTGTTCGTGGACGTGACCAACCTTTTCGACAGCGCGCCGGCTTTCTACAACAGCGCCACCGGCTACGATTCCCTCACGGGCGATCCGACCGGGCGTGTGGTGACGGTGGGTCTGCGAATGAAGCTGTGACGTTCGCACCCAAGCTTTCGCGGCGCCGGTAAGGCTCGCGACCAAAGACTGCTCAGCGCAGGCATACTTTCCACCGGAAGCATACGAATCCGCCTGATCTGGCGGACCATGCCGCGTCGTCAGGTTCCGATGATGATTTCGACCAAATTGGCCTTGCCCGAAGCGAGCCCAGCCTCGATGGCGGGCGCGATATCTGCTGGCTTGTCGATCCGTATGGCCGGAACGCCCATCGATCGGGCCAGGGCCTGAAAGTCGATGAGGGGATGATCCAGGTCCATGGCGATAAACCGGTTGGTGCGGGCCGCGACATAGCCGCTGCGGCTGCGCATGAAATTCTTCAGAATATTGTATTCCCGGTTGTTCATCACCACGAAGGTGACGGGCAGATCCTCGTGGGCCGCGGTCCATAAGGCTTGCGGCGAATAAAGCGCCGCGCCGTCGCCCACCAGGGAGACCACAGGCGACCGGCCAAGTCCCAGACTGGCGCCAATCGCGGCCGGCATGCCCCACCCCAGGGCGCCACCGCGGGTAAAGGAGTATTGCCGGGGCGAGGGACTATCAAGAAAGCCTCTCAGATGCTCGGACGTCGCCACCGCTTCATCGACAATGGGAACGTTCGGCCCAATGGCACGCATGGTTTCCCGGGCGGCGACCAATGGCGTAATGACGGGCGCGTCCCATTGTGCCGAGGCGTCCGCCTCCAACTGCCGGCGCCGCGTGACCTGTACCTTGCCCGCCTGTGCCACCAGGGAAAGCCGGGCCGCGGCCTTGGGCGCGGCCGCGCCGCGCACCACTGGCAGCAAGGCCCGCAACGATTCGCGGATGTCGCCCACCACCGAAAGCTTGGTCATATAGGTGCGGCCCAGATCGCGCACATCGGCCGACATCTGAAACACCGCGCAGCCCGGCGGCACCGCCGAGCCTTCGGTATAAAGCACTGTGATGAGGGATTTGCCGCCCAGCGCGAAAATGGCGTCGTAATCCGCCAGAACCGTCGCGATCTCGGCGCCGTTGTGGGGCATCTTGCCGGACCAGAGCGGATGGTTGGTCGGAAACGGAATATGCGACGGCCAAGAGGAGCAATAGACCGGCGCGCCAAGCGTTTCGGCGAGGAGCGCCACCTCTGCGGCCGCGTCGCTGAAATGCACTTCATCCCCGGCGATGATGAGCAGGCG
>Ga0157379_10000279_pt1 | contig 40378 bp, 48 predicted proteins | sample S25metaG_FD_121802 | JGI IMG/M metagenome (GOLD analysis project Ga0157379, IMG submission 121802) | Switchgrass rhizosphere microbial communities from Kellogg Biological Station, Michigan, USA - S2-5 metaG | ecosystem: Host-associated > Plants > Roots > Rhizosphere > Soil | place: USA... | reverse complement strand
CGATCTATTTTTCCGAAGAAGTGCAGGCGCCCGAGCGCAATGTCGCCCGCGCCACCTTCGCCGGCATCGCCTTGATCGCCAGCCTCTATCTTCTGGTCAATGCCGCGGTGCTGCATGTGTTGCCGGTCGGCGCGCTGACCGGGTCCACACTGGCCGCCGCCGATGCCGCCAGGCAGGTGCTGGGCGAGGGCAGCGGAACCGTCGTCACGGTGCTGGCGATTGTCTGCGTGGCGACGCTGGCCAACATCCAGATCATGGAATTGAGCCGCACAACCTATGCCATGGCGCGCAAGGGCAATCTGCCGCCGCGGCTGGCTACGGTCTCGGCCAGCGGCACGCCACGCGCGGCATTGGTGACGGGCCTGGTGGCTGCGTCGCTGATCATCGCCGCCGCCGACAGCCTCAAGGGCGAGCTGTACGAGATCCTGCTGGATCTCTACGCACCCTTCATCATGCTGATCTTCCTGACCATGGCGGTTGCCTCCATCCGGCTGCGCCGCGCCGAGCCGGGGCTGCCGCGCCCCTGGAAAATCCCGCTTTTCCCGTTGCCGGCGCTGCTCAGCATCGCGATCAACGTCACCCTGATGGGATTGTTCCTGGTGTCGGACTGGAAGACTGGTGTCTGGTCTGCCGTGCTTCTGGCCTGCGCCGTGCCGCTCTACTGGCTGGGCAAGACGCGCTGGCAAAAAGAAGCGGCGCCCCATTAAGGACGCCGTTTCTCGTTCTCCCGTGGGGGGGGGGAGCCTCAAAGACTATTGGTTGGCCAGAACCAAGCCCATGATCAGGCCCGTCGCGGCGGCGGCCAACACATAGTTGTTGTCGACCCGGCGCCACTCATAGCCGCGCGGCGGAGGCGAAAGGTTATAGCGGCGATACTCGTAAACGCGGATGCCGCGGTCCCAGTCGCCGCGTTCGATGTGCCCGCCCTTGTACCAGCCGCGATGGCGGCCATTGTCATGGCGGTCATCGCCCTTATGGCCGTTATCATTGTGTCTCATCATCATCGCGCCGCCGCGATCGTCGTCGCGATCTTTCCAATTCTTGGCCAAAGCCGCGCTTATGGGCGTGGCCAGCAGGGTCAAGGCCGTGGTTGCGATAAGAAGGCGTCTCATTGGGATTCCCTTTTCAGTACCATAGCGTTATGCACAGGACGGTAGACCTTTTCCCATGAAGCCGCACTGAATGGTTTGCGGCGGAATTAATTCGATTGCCGCAAACCGCGGGCCCGGCATGCTTTTTCCACGGGACTGCCCATGGATTTGAACACGCAAAAGGGGAGGCGCGGGAACGTCGACTCTGTTGATATGGCCAAGGGAGGCGGCGATGAGCGCGCGCAACTGGGGTCTTTTGTTGTTGCTGGCGCTGCTGTGGGGCAGCTCCTTTTTCTTCTACAAGGTGCTGGTCGCGGTTCTGCCGCCCGTCACCGTGGTGCTGGGGCGCGTGGGGATTGCCGCCGTGGCGATGAATCTGTGGCTGCTGGCACAGGGCCAGGTGATGCCGCGCTCGCCTCTGTTGTGGGCGCGCTTTCTGCTGCTGGGCCTGTTGAACACCGCGATTCCCTTTGTGCTGATCGCCTGGGGCGAGACCCGCATCACCAGCGGCATGGCCTCGATCCTCAACGCCACCACGCCGATCTTCATGGTGGCGGTGGCGCATTGGGGCACCGATGACGAGAAACTGTCACTGGGCAAAAGCGCGGGCATCGTGCTGGGTATAGCGGGGGTGATAGTGCTGGTCGGCCCCGAGGCGTTTCGCGGTGCGGCTTACATCTGGGGCGCGTTGGCGGTGGTCGGTGCGTCCTGCGCCTATGGCTTTGGCGGCGTCTATAGCCGCCGCTTCAAGGATCTGTCACCGCTGGTGGCGGCGACGGGGCAGATTACCGGCGGCGCCATTATTCTGTTGCCGCTGTCGCTGATGGTGGATCGTCCTTGGAACTTGGCGATGCCCGGATGGCAGGTCTGGGCCTCGCTGCTGGCCATTGCACTGGTCAACACGGCGCTGGCCTATGTGGTCTATTTCAAGATGGTGGCGACGGTGGGCGTCACCTACATCTCACTGGTGACGTTCCTGATCCCGATCATCGCGCTGCTGCTGGGGGCGGCCTTCCTGGGCGAAAGCGTGACGGCGCAGGCGCTGGCGGGCATGGCGGTGATCGCGCTGGGATTGGCGGCGATAGACGGCCGGTTGCTGCGGCTGTTTCGCGGTCCATGAGGAACGTCCGCCAGCGGCGAAATGGTCCGGTGGACCATTTCGCGTTCCGAATGCCCTGAGCGCAAGCGAAGGGTGCCGCCTTATTCCGCGGTCCACCCTCCATCAATGGAAATGATGCTGCCCGTTATGGAGCGCGCCATGTCGCCCGCCAGATAAAGCGCCAGCGAAGCGATCTCGTCCACCGTGACGAACTGCTTGGTGGGCTGGGCCAGCAGCAGCACGTCATTGATCACCTGTTCGCGCGTCATCTTGCGCGCCGCCATGGTGTCGGGGATCTGTTTTTCCACCAACGGAGTCCAGACATAGCCGGGGCAGATGGCGTTGCAGGTGATGCCGAAGGTGGCGGTTTCCAGTGCGACCGTCTTGGTGAAGCCGGCGATGCCGTGTTTGGCCGAGACGTAAGCCGATTTGAAGGGCGAGGCCACCAGCGCATGGGCGGACGCCGTGTTGATGATGCGGCCCCATTTTTTGGCCTTCATGCCCGGCACCGCCGCGCGGGTGGCGTGGAAGGCTGACGACAGGTTGATGGCGATGATCTGATTCCATTTCTCCGGCGGAAATTCCTCCACCGGCGAAACGAACTGGATGCCGGCATTGTTGACCAGTATGTCCACCGATCCCAGTTGCTTGATGGCATCGGTGACCATGGCTTCGGTCTCGTCGCCCTTGCTCATATCGGCGCCGCTGTAGATCGCCTTGACGCCGAAATCCGTCTCGATCCCGGAGCGTTCTTTTTCGATCGCCGCGGCATCGCCGAAGCCGTTGATGCAGATATCGGCGCCCTGGCCGGCGAAAGCCCGCGCGATGGCCAGCCCTATCCCCGAGGTCGAGCCGGTGACGAGGGCGACTTTGCCTTTGAGGGACATGACAATTCTCCGGGGGTAGCGGTCCAAAGCATGGCACAGCCTTGGCCGGACAGAAGGGGCGATAAGGCCGCAGCAGGGAGAACGCCGCCACGCAGTTGGCCCGATCAAAATGTCACAAAATCGGCTATGATTCGGGCGTGGATACCAAGCCCCTACATCCGCCCCACCCGTCAGGGCACCGCTACGCCCCGGTGGCGCGTCCGGAGAATTGCGGCCGCATCGCCCTGGTGTTGCAAGGCGGCGGCGCGTTGGGCGCCTATCAGGGCGGCGTCTATCAGGCGCTGCATGAGGCGGGGCTGGAGCCGGAATGGGTCTCCGGTGTTTCGATTGGTGCCATCAATGCTGCATTAATTGCAGGCAATGCGCCCGACCGGCGGCTGGCGGCGCTGTGCGAATTCTGGGATCGCGTCACCCACCGCACCATCTGGCCCTATACGCCCGACGGCGACATCTACCGCCAGGCCCGCAACACCATTTCGGCGCTCACCACCGCGATCTTCGGCCAGCCTGGCTTCTTCAATCCTCATAAGGTCAATCCCTGGTATCTGCCGCCGGGCGCCAAGGACGCCACCAGCTTCTATGACACGACGCCGCTTCGGAAGACGCTGGAGGAACTGGTGGACTTCAAGCGGCTGAACGACGGCGACGTTCATTTTTCCGTCGGCGCCGTCAATGTGATGACCGGAAATTTCATCTTCTTCGACAACCGCAAGGAAGAGATCAGGCTGGAACATTTGCTGGCCAGCGGCGCGCTGCCGCCCGCCTTCCCCATGGTCGAGATCGGCACCGATTATTTCTGGGACGGCGGTATCGTCTCCAACACGCCGCTGCAGCATCTCCTGGCCCAGGACGACGACATCAATTCGCTGGTGTTCCAGGTCGATCTGTTCAGCGCCCGGGGCGAGCTTCCCCGCACCATGTCGGACGTGCTGGGCCGCCACAAGGACATCATGTATTCCTCGCGTACCCGCTGGGTGACCGACAGCTTCGCGCGGCTGCAACGCTGGAAGACCCGCGCCTATGAAGCGCTGGTCAAGGTGCCGGAAGACCAGTTGAGCGACGAGCAGCGGGCAATGCGCGACAAGCTCTCCAGCCTGCCCCGGGCCACCATTCTGCAGCTGATCTATCAGCAGAAATCCTATGAGGGCAATGCGCGCGACTATGAGTTCAGCCCGGAATCCATGCACGAGCATTGGAAGAACGGGCACGAAGACACGCTGAGCACGCTCAAGCGCAAGGACTGGCTGAAAATGCCGCCCAAGAATATCGGCGTCGTCACCCATGACGTGCACCGCGAAAACGAAGGCCGCTGACGGATGCCTTGTTGAGCGCCGCCGCCACTGCCGCCACAATCGCCTCAAGGCTGGAAGCACTGCCCGCCACGCGCGGTTTCTGGCGGCGCGTGACATTGCTGTCGCTGGGCGGCTTCTTTGAATTCTACGACCTGTTCCTGGCGGCCTATGTCGCGCCGGGGCTGGTCAAGTCGGGCATTCTCACCGCCACCACGCCGGGCCTGTTCGGCACCACCGGCGTCGCGGGCTTTGTCGCCGCGTTCTTCCTGGGCCTGTTTGTCGGCACCGCTTTGTTCGGGTTCATCGCCGACCGGTTCGGCCGCCGCGTGATCTTCACGGTCTCGCTGCTCTGGTATGCGGCGGCGTCCTTCGTGATGGCGTTCCAGCAGGATGCCTTCGGCCTCAATCTGTGGCGCTTCATCTGCGGCATCGGCATCGGGGTGGAGCTGGTCACCATCGACACCTATATCGCCGAACTGGCGCCGCCCAAGGTTCGCGGCCGCGCTTTTGCCTTTTCCAATGTGATCCAGTTCGCCGCCATTCCGGTGGTGGCCTTCCTGGGCTGGCTGCTGGTACCGCGCACTCTGTTCGGGCTGGACGGCTGGCGCTTTGTGGTGATGGCGGGATCGGCGGGCGCGCTGCTGGCCTGGGTGGTACGCGGCCGCCTTCCCGAAAGTCCCCGCTGGCTTGCTAACCACGGCCGCAGCCAGGAGGCGGAAGCGATTGTCGAATCCTGGGAAGTAGAGGCCAGGCTGGCCGGTGCGCAGCTTGGCGAACCCAAACCGCATGTCGCGGAACAGGGCAGGGGATCGTTCTGGGAAATCTTGAGGCCGCCTTATCTGGGGCGCACCGTTATGCTGATCGCGTTCAACCTGTTTCAGGCGGCGGGCTATTACGGTTTCGCGAGCTGGGTACCGACCCTGCTGATCTCCAGCGGCATCGAAGTGACCAGAAGCCTGGGATACACCTTCATCATCGCCATCGCCGCGCCGTTCGGCCCGGCCCTGGGTTTGCTGTTCACCGACAAGGTCGAGCGCAAATGGATAATATCCGGCGCGGCGCTAGCGATTGCTGTGGCGGGGCTGGCCTTCACCCAGGCGCACGGCATGTTCGGCGTGATCGCCTGCGGCGTGGCGCTGACCCTGGCCAACAACATCCTCTCCTTCGCCTATCACGGCTACCAGCCGGAGCTGTTTCCCACCCGGGTGCGGGCGCAAGGCGTGGGCTTCGTCTATTCCTTCTCCCGCCTCTCCACCATGTTCAGCGCCTTTGTCATCGCCGCCATCCTCAAGAGCTTCGGCGCGCCCGGCGTGTTCGTCTTCATCGCCGGCTGCATGGGAATCGTGGCGGCGGTGATCGGCCTCTTCGGGCCCAGGACCAAGGACCTGCCGCTGGAACAGATCTCGCGCTAGACCATGGCAACGCCCGGCGATGACGAGGACGAAGACCGCAGGCAGCGCCAGAACCTGATGGTGCTGGCGGTGGCGGTGCTGCTGGTGGCGGGCAGCGTGTGGCTGCTCTTGGAGTTCAAGAAATATCGCGACCGCCAGGATTGTTTCCTGGCCGGCCACCGCAATTGCGCGCCGGTCGATACAACGAATCAATAAATCCTAGAATTACAATATATTAATTGGAATGGTATAAAAATCAATTTTTACGGCTTGAAAAATTAATTTTCTCAAGTATCTCTGACGCGTCCATATGAGACGCGAGATGACTGAAGCGAAAGACTGGCAAGAACTGACCAAGCTCACCCAAGGCGCCCCTTTGGTGGTGGAGCGGGTGCGTATGGGCGATATCGCCATCGAGGGCCGGTTCGAGCTGCCCCAACTGGCGCGGCTGACCATGGAAGACCAGATCTTCGTCGCCGCCTTTCTCAAGAGCCATGGCTCGATCAAGGAAATGGAGCAGGTGTTCGGCGTCAGCTACCCCACCGTGAAGGCGCGGCTGAACCGCATCGCGGGACAACTGGAATTCGTCGACACCAATCCGGCGCCCCTGCATTCGCAAGGCGGGCGCAACGAAATCCTCAGCCGGCTGGAGCGGGGTGAGATCACCGCCGCCGACGCCATTCGCCAACTGGAGGCCAAATGAAAGGCGAAATCCTTCCCCCACTGACCGCCACCGTGCATGTGAAGCCCGCGGGCTGGCGCTATGGCATCCGGTTGTGGCTGCCGCTGTTCCTGTTCTGGCTGCTGCTGTTGCCGCTTCTGGTGCTGGCGCTGCCCTTCCTGTTTGTCGCCGCCGTGATCTTCGGGGTGCGCTTCTGGGCGTCGATCCGCGCTGCGCTGGGCCTCTTGGCGGCGTTCCACGGCACCAAGGTCGAGGTCGAAAGCGCCAACACCCGCATCTTTGTCAATTTGCACTGAAAGGACATCTTATGAACGACAATCGCCGCCAGATCCTGGACATGCTGGCCAATGGAAAGCTCACCGCCGAGGAGGCCGAGCGCCTGCTCGCCGCTCTGGAGCGCAACAACAGCGGCACCGGCGCCACCGCCATGACCGAGACCGACAGGGTTAAATATCTGCGGGTGCTGGTCGACACCAAGGATCCGCTGGACGGGCCCACCAAGGTCAATGTGCGCGTGCCCATGCAGTTGCTGCGGGCCGGCGTTAAGCTGGCGGGTGTGATCCCGGCTTCCGCGCGTGACGAAGTCAACAGCGCCCTGCGCAAGGAAGGCATCGCCTTCGACATCAACAATGTCACGCCGCAGAACTTGGAAGAGCTGATCGAGCAGTTGCGCGAGCTGACGGTGGATGTTGATAACGAGAACACGAAGGTTCGGGTTTTTTGTGAATGAACTATCGTCACGGCTATCACGCGGGCAATTTCGCCGATGTGGTGAAGCATGTCGCCCTGGTGGCGATCCTGCTGCACCTCAGGAAGAAAGACACCGCCTTCGCGGTGGTCGACAGCCATGCCGGACGTGGAGCTTACGATCTCGCCGGCACCGAGGCCGGCAAGACCGGTGAAGCCGCCGGCGGCATCGGCCGGCTGGCGGATTTATCAGGTGAAATCCCGGAGGCGCTGGCGGCTTATCTGGCGCTGGTCCGGGAAGGCGAAGCGAACGCTTATCCCGGCTCGCCGCTGATCACGGCCAAACTGCTTCGGCCGCAAGACCGGCTGACGGCGATCGAAAAGCATCCGCAGGAATTCGCTGCCCTGAAAGACCTGCTGGCGCCCTATCGCAACACGACGGCGGAACTGGCCGACGGTTACGCCCGCACGGTGAAACTGCTGCCGCCGCCCTCGCGGCGCGGCCTTGTGCTGATCGATCCACCCTTTGAAGCGCCGGATGAATTTTCCACCCTGGCCCAGGCGGTGCGGGATGCCTATCGCAAATTCGCCACCGGCGTTTATCTGATCTGGTATCCCATCAAGTCGCAGGCCGAGACGGATGCTTTCCTGGGCGAAGTAATGGCGGCAGGCATCGCCAAGGCGCTGACCATCGACATCCAGGTAAACGCACCCGAAGGCAAGCTCGCCAAGGCCGGCTTGCTGGCGATCAATCCGCCTTACGGGTTCGAGGCCGCCATGCGCGCCGCCGCTACGGTTATCGCGCCACGGCTTGAGGCGGTCATCCACACCCAATGGCTGGCCGGCGAGGAATGAGCATCTCTATTCCCGCTCCGGCACCGGCACGTTGAAGCCGTTGAGGGTGGTGGAGACCAGGCTGTAGAGGCCCACCAGATAGATCATCTCATTGGTGGAATGCTGTCCGAAGGTTGTGACCGCCAGCCGGTAAAGCGGCTCGGGCAGGGTGCCGCCGCGCACCAGCGCATAGGAAAAATCGAAGGCGATGCTTTCGTCCGGCGACAGATCCGCCGGCTTCACATTGGCGACCAGGCTGGCCAGCCTTTCGGCTTTCATGCCTTCGCGTTCCGCCACCGCGATATGGGCGTAAATCTCATAGGCCGCATCGAAGCGCGCCCCCACCACCAGGATTACGATCTGGCGGATATTGTCGGGCAGGCTGGCATTGGCGGTCATCGCCAGGGTGAGGTCCCAGATCGCCTTGCCGATCCCGGGTTCATGCAGCCACGGATTCCACGGCCCCATCAGGGCGCCGTCTTCCCGCAGCACCTTGAAGGCATTGAAGTTGCTGGCAATGCCTTTCTTCATATCGTCATAAAGCGCCTTCTGTTGCGGCGTGAGGTCGGCGGGGGCAATGAGGGGCAGGCGCATGGGCGGCTCCTGGGAGGGGGACATTCGATCATGTCACGGGGTCCCCGTTCGGTGCGAGGCGCGCAAAGCCGCACCGCCGCTGGCCGGACATTCGCTGGCCGGACAGGCTTGCCATCGTGGCCGCGCTCTCTTCTACTTGTTGCCACTGGATGCTGCCCGGAGGCCCGCGCGTGAACGCCGTCCCGGATATCGGCTTTGAGGACTGGCTGGAGCATGCCTTCGGCCATGAGGTCCGGTTTCAAAGACTGGCCTGGTTTTTCGACAGCGATGCGGTGTGGTGGAATCCGAAACCCCCAACGGCAATCGACTTTCTGACTCGGCTGTTCAACGCACCGGCCGTTTTGACCGAGCGTTTTTCCGACGCACAGATTGCCCAGGGCCTGACCTATCTGCTCAATACCGGCGCGGTGGGCGACAATGGCTGGTTCTACAGCAGCGAGGTCCCCGCATCTGCCCGCAAGGCCTGCATCGCCGCAACGTTCAATCTGTTCTCCGAAATTTTTCAGCCGCGTTGCGCTCCGGTCCTGGGCCATCTCAGCAAAGTCGAAAGCACGCCGCTCAATTCGGTGGCGTACATGTTTTGGGACGTTTTTCCCTGCGTGGCACTGCCGGAAGACGCGCACAGATTGGAACTTCAGCTGGGGACCCTGGCGGTGATGGAGCGCATCTTGTCGCTGGATTCCATTGCCTGCGTGGAAAGTGCATTGCATGGCCTTGGCCATGCGCATGCCTATTATCCCGGAGAGGCCGAGCAGATCATCGACCGTTATCTGGCAGGTGGAAAATGCGCCAGCGCCGAACTCGCGGCTTATGCCCAGGCCGCGCGTTGCGGCTGTATTTTATAACCGGTGGGGTCAGGCCGGGCACCGGCTTGCGTTTTTGGACCCCCTCGCTTATCACCGCCGGCGGACAGGTGGTCGAGTGGTTGAAGGCACCGCACTCGAAATGCGGCGTACGTGCAAGCGTACCGTGGGTTCGAATCCCACCCTGTCCGCCAGTTAAAAGGGGGCCTTGTGCCCCCTTTTAACTGGCGACCGGAGTGAGGCGGACAGACCCATGTTCGACAAAATCCGCGACAGCGGATTTTGGGCGCGAGCGCAGCGAGAGACGGAAAACAGCCCAAAGCTGTTTTCCGCAACCTCACCCTGTCCGCCAAATCCCTTGAGATTAATCGGAAATCAAAGGTGCAGCGGCATCACCCCAAGACAAGCTCCCGAGCCGCCGTATCAGAAGATACGGGATGCAGAGCGGTGCCCGGCTACTTGAAAGCCAATCACGACGGGAAGCAGGCCGATGCGGTCAGGGTGGGTACCGGCACAGGAAAGGCGGGCAGATAGTTGGGCTGGTAGCTGGCCTGTACCTGATTCCCGCAGTTTGCTTTGGAGACGGTAAATGCCGCGACGGGAACCGAAAGTCCCGCACTCTGGGCCGCCGCCCACGCCTGAATCTGACTTGTGCTGGCGCAATTGAACTTATCGACAGTCGCGCACCGTGCGGCAGCCTCCACGCCCTGCTGGAGCGTCACCTGCATCCAGGTCGCCAATCCGAGTTCGGTTATGCCCATGATGAGCGTGAAAAAGGCGGGCGCGCACAAGGCGAACTCCAGTGCGGTGGCGCCGCTTTTATCTTTGAACAGGGTGAGCCTTTTCATTTTACACGAACCGTCGAACTGGCTGTTTGATGATAGGAGGCGGCGAAGCCCGGATAATTGATCAGGGTCGAATAGTCGCGCTGGGCCGAGGCCGTGACATAAGTGCCGGCGTTCATTCCGTCCGACGCGCAGGTCGTGCCGCAAGTGGCGGAAGTCACTGTTTTGCTGGTGGCGTCGACACAGCCGCAAAATTGGACCGGAGCGGGGACTGCGCTTATCCCGGGAACCGAGGTTGCGCTCGTAACCGCGTTTGAAATGGCGGTACTGTCAAAGCTATGGACGGTTGCGTATTGTGCGCCCGCCTGGGCGGCGTTCTGCACCTGGATGTCGCTGTAAAAGCCAAGGCCCAGATCCCCGATACCGACGACCAGCAGGCACAAAAATCCCCCGACAATCGCGAACTCGATGGCGGCGGCACCGCCAACCTCTGCCTGGAATGCTTTTCTTGCCATGATTGTCTCCCCTGCCTATTCCACCAGGCTGGCGGTCGAAGCCCCAATGGGGATTGTTCCGGATCCGCTGCAGTCGACGGCGAGATTGGAATTGCCGACAAAGGTGACGGTGTCGGCAATCACCTGGGTGCAACCCATCTTGGTGGAATCGCCGCCCGCATATTGAAGCGTGCCGTGGGGAACGTAGACCGCGCCGCCCAACAGTTGTCCCGTGCCGCCGTTGAACTTGAAGGTGGTGCTGGTCGGCATATTGCGGTCACCGAACATCACCAGGCCCTGGGTGGGACCGGTGGTGGGGGCGGTGAGCTTGATGGTGGCGCCGCCATTGATGGTGGCATCGGCGTAGTTGGCGCCGGTGCTGGAGGTGAAGATGATGGTCACGCCGGTTCCCTGAAGCGTGGCGCCGCCGGCGATCTGAAGAGAGCCGCGGTCGATGTAGTAAATGCCGGGGTTCATCGTGACGATAGCGCCGGCATTGAGCTGCAGGCCGTTGCAATAGACGCCCGGATCGATCGTGACCGTGTTTTTGAGGGTGAGGTTGTTGTGGTCGCAGCCGGCGAAAGCGGGAATGGCCACCGAAGCATAAGGATCGGCCGCCGGCGATGTTCCGGTGTTGGTGCCCTGTGTGGTGGTGATGCCGCCGCCGCCGGAGATATTGCCCACCACATTGACCGACAGCGCCTTGATGGTGGCCGAGCCGCCATTCGTCAGCGCACTGGAACTGTTGGAATTGTCATACACGCTGCATTTGTCCAGGGCGACGTCGCTGGTGCCTTTGGACGTCACCGCGCCGCTGGCGCCTACGCTCAGCGCCAGGACGCAGCCTTGGCCGTTATTGCCCGGGAGCGCGACGGCGCGGCCGCCCAGCGTCACGGCGGTCTGGCTGTAGATGGATGACAAGAGCCTTGCTTGTTGCGTGGTCACGATCACTTCGATCGCGCTTTGGTTGCCCGTGTAATTGCCGGTGAGGGGCGGCCGATGAACGGTAATGACGGTGCCGGCAGTGCCCTCTTGATAGCCGTAGCCGGCGATGACCCCCTGCGCCTGCAAATGCAGATCCTTGGACGTATTCAGGCTGTAAAGCGTGGCCGCGCTGATTGCCGCGGAGTCCGCCGCACCCTGTAAAGTCTGGTGAACATAGATCCAGAGCCCGCCCTCGGTCGCCAGACCCGCCGTGCCAATCAAAACCGGAGAAAGAAGCGCGGCGACAATCGCGTAATTACCGCGATGGTCCTTGCGAAAGCGCCGGAGTCCCCGAACGAGACGCCGAAAGAGTTTCAGGCCGTGGGTAGAAGGCATTGGAGGGACCGCCCGACGCTGCGTTGATGGATCCGATGTTCGGGCCCAAAGACCTCGCTAGCGCTTAAATTGTCCGGGCGATTTTTCTTTGAATGCGAACGAGCGTCCCCGGAAATGAGCCTTTGTTGCCTGAGTGCAGAAAGGTTGGGAAAATGTATTCTTTCCTTTTGCGAGAGGCTCTTCGCACCTCGCGCGCGGCGCTGCCGGTGAACCATTCGGGGCTTGTTTTGAAATAACGTTATTCCCGTTTAGGAATAACGCGGCCACGCCCTGCGTTTACGTTTCTGGCGTAACCTCAGGTGGGTCCGCCGGACGCCGCTGTTGCTTTGGAAGCCGTCGCGCGAGTGGTCCGGCCCCGGCCCTTCGCTTACGCTACGGGTGTTGTCCGTACGCGTTCCTCGCTGACGCTCAGAACCTATGGACCTCCCGCAGGTCCACCGGACCTGCTCGCCCGCTGCGCGGGCCGCTCCTCACCCTCACCAAACGAAAACGGCGGCCTGATGGCCGCCGTTCTCATGCTCGATAAGAGCGATTGCTTGCTTAGGCCTTCTTCAGGCGGCGGCGCATGCCGGCAGCACCCAGAAGACCGGCCCCGAAGATGGTCAGGGTGACCGGCTCCGGCACGAAGGTCAGTTCCGCGGTCAGCTTGGTGCGGAGAGCAGCTTCGAAGTCGGCGAAGGTCGCGGCCGGGAAGTCCGCACCCAGGGCGGCGTTGCCATTGTTGAAGCTGCAATCGGCGGCTCCGCCGATGCCCAGGCAGTTCACATGATAGCCCAAGGCGAAGGCCGCATTGGCGGCTGTCGTGGGGTTCGAACCAGTGTTGTTCTGCCCGTCGGTGGACACGTCAATGATCTTGTTGCCGGTGCCGCCGAAGGCCGTGATCGCGTTCGCCGCAGTGGTGATGGCATCGCCGATGCCGGTGGTACCGCCGGCCTGCGTCATGCCATTGAGGGCATTCAGCAGGTTGGTCTTGTCGGCCGCCGTAGCGATGGTATGGATCGAGTACACCAAATGCGAGGCGTCGTTGAACTGCCAGACGCCGATGCTGTTCAGGCCGTCGGCCTGGACGAGGTCGGTGATGGCGTTGATATAGCCCGTTTTCTGAAGAGCATAATTCGTGGCGCTGATGCTGCCCGTCTCGTCAATAACAAGGGCGATAACGGCGGCTTGTGCGCTGCTGGCTCCGGCGACCATCAGGGTCGAGGCCAAAAGGGCACCAAAAAGTCTCGAACGTGTCATTTCCCAATCTCCCAGCAAGGTATCGAACTTGGGTGAAGTGCTCAGCACAAAGCGTGCCAGATTGGGTCAGGTTGATTTCCATCAATTGTTGTAAAGAGTTAAATGTTTACATAGAAAACATATTAACGGGATTTGAAAGAACTTCTTACAACTTTGGCGATTTACCTGCCCTGCGTCACAAGCCAGTTGCAACGAATGGGGGAAATTTGGGTGTCGCCGACAAGACCGATAACAGGTTTTCGGCAGAAAAATTCATGAAAACAATATCTTAGATTATATCCGTCGACTGTTCATCCGGCTATCAGGCTGTCGCCAAGGCCTCGCAAGGCATCGAATCCCGCCAATGGGCGAGGGCGGCGCTGGCCTGGGCACAGGCCTCCCGCAGAGCTGTCAGCAGGGCCTCCACGCCGGCAGGGTTCCCCTCCCGGCAGGATTTTTCAACATCTCGCGCCAGCGCGCTGGCCCTGGCCGCGCCAAGGTTCCCGGCGCAGCTCATCAGCATATGGGCCTCGCGCGCGATGCCGGCCAGATCGCCCGCTTTTTCGCAGGCGTCAATCGCCCGCATTTGCCGCTCGGTGTCCTGAACGAAGAGCGTGATCAGGCTGGCGAGGCTGTCGCGCGGGAGTGCCGCGCGCAGCGCTTCGAGATTGTGGGTGTCCAGCACGGGCGGTGCGTCCTCGCGCTCCGCCGGACCGGCCTCGCGGGGCGCGCCGCTTGCCAGACGATCCAGCTTGGCCAGCAGCAGCGCCGGTTGAAAAGGCTTGGTGATGTAGTCGTTCATTCCGGCACCGAGATATTCCTCGCAGGCGCCCTGCATGGCATGGGCGGTCATGGCAAAGATCGGCACGGAATTTCCCGGCGCGGGAAGCGCGCGGATCTGGCGCGTGGCTTCCACCCCATCCATTTCGGGCATCTGGATGTCCATCAGGACAAGATCGAAACTTTCGCGCCGCGCGGCGTCCACCGCCTGGCGGCCATTCTCGGCAATGGTGACGTGGCAGCCCGCCTTGTTGAGGATCACGCTGGCATATTGCTGGTTGATCTTGTTGTCCTCGGCCAAAAGGATGCGCAGACGCGCTTTTTCCGGATTTGCCAGTTGCGGACCGGTCATGCCGGGCTTGCGCCCGGCCGCCGGCGCGGACCGCGACACATCGCCGGCATCCGCCGAAGCATCCGTCACACCATAGATATTGATCAGCGTGTCGAGCAGTTCCTGATGGCGCAGGGGTTTTTCCAGAACCGCTTCCAGTTTGAGGCTGTCCCATTCGCGGATGAAGTCGCGGCCCACCGAAGAAACGATGACGAGCTTTGTATCCGACAGGAATTTGCTGGAACGGATACGCTCCGCCAGTTCGTCGCCGGAAAGGCCGGGCATCATCTGGTCCAGGAAGACGATGTCGTAAGGCTGGTTGCGATGCCAGGCGCGGTCCAGCTCGGCCAGGGCGGCATAGCCGTCATCGGCGGTGCTGGCATGCATACCGAGATTGCGCAACTGCCGGCTCATGATTTCCAGATTGAGGCCGATATCGTCAACCACCAGAGCGCGGAGATTCTTGAAATGCCCGCTCAATGCCTCGCGCGTCGCCAGGTCGGCGTGCGAGCGTTCCAGCGGCAGAGTGAACCAGAAGGTCGAGCCTTTGCCCAACTGGCTGGTGACGCCGATCTCGCCGCCCATGCGTTCGACCAGCTGCTTGCAGATCGCCAGGCCCAGGCCGGTGCCGCCGAAGCGGCGCGTCACCGAGGAATCCGCCTGGGAGAATTTCTGGAACATGCGTTCGCGAACGCTTTCGGCCATGCCGATACCGGTATCGGTGACCTCGAAATGCAACGGCATCATGCCGTCCGGTGAAGGCGCGTCTCCCAGCCGGACGGCCACTTGCAGCGCCACCCCGCCCGTCTCGGTGAACTTGATGCCGTTGCTCAAGAGATTGAGCAGCACCTGGCGCAACCGGGTGGGATCGCCGCGATAGATGCCGCAGGCGGCGGGATCGACATACATGGCGAGGTCGATATTCCGTTCCCGCGCCTTGGAGGTCATCAGCGACGCCGCACTTTCCACCGTCGGCACAAGGTCGAAGTCGGTTATCTCGATTTCCAGCTTGCCGGCTTCGAGCTTGGAGATATCCAATATGTCGTTGAGGATCGCCATCAGGCTTTCGCCCGATTCCTGGACCACCATGGCGAAGCGGCGCTGTTCCGGTTCCAGGTTTGTATCCAGCAGCAGGCTGGCCATGCCCAGAATGCCGTTCATCGGCGTGCGAATCTCATGGCTCATATTGGCCAGGAATTCCGACTTGACCCGGCTGGCGGCTTCGGCGCTTTCCTTTGCAACGCGGCTTTCCAGCACCTCGGTCTTCAACCGCTCGCGTTCGACCGCGGCATCGTGGAACATCTGCAGGGCGCGGGCGAACTGGCCGATCTCGTCGGCGTGCTCTTTATAAGGAATGGGTGTGTCCAGGTCGCCGGCGGCCACACTGGTGAGGGTTCTGGTGATGCGTTTGAGGGGGCGGACCACACGCCACATCACATACACCGCCGTGAAGCAGGCCAGGCCGACCGACAGCAGCATCACCGCGATAGCGACAAAAAAGGCGCGCTGCGCGGCAAGCGCCCGCTCCGCGGCGCGCGCTTCCGTCAGGCGAAGGGCGGTATTGGAGACCGCCAGGATGCTGGTCAGGCCGGCCTGGGATTTCTCCACCCAGTCTTTCCCCGACAGCGGCAGTTTTTCGCCCGCGGTCAGGCGCCTTAAAACGTCATTGCGCAAGTTGCGATAGTCGGTGAAATAGACCCTGTTTGTATCCGCGATGGTCTTCTTCAATTCCGGCGGGACGGAGAAGTGCAACGCCTCCGCTTTGATGTCCGCCCAGCGGGCGTCGATCTTGCCCTTGCCTTCCGACAGGGATTGCTGAAGCCCCAGGCCCGGGATCTTATTGTCGATCACCGCCGTCTGCACATAGCCGCGGTCGCGTCCGGCATCCAGACGCATGTTCCAGGCATTGTTGTTGATCTTGATCATGTGATCGATGGATGGGTCGACGCCCGGCATGTGCTCGCCCAGCAGGGCCGATTGAACCGCGAGCTGGCGCGACAAGACGGTGGTGGCCGCTTTCCACGTGTCCAGCAAAGTGGGATCGCGTTGTGCGCGAGGCTTCTGCATGGCGGCGGTCACCTTGGGAAACAAGGCGCGGTAGGTGTGGGCGGCGCCCAGCAGCACAGGCAGGCGGGACTTGGCATCGGCAAAGGGGCGATCGGAAATCTCACGCAGCGCAAGCGTGAACGAGGATTCCGTGTCGGCGTGCAGGCGGCGCAGCTTTTCGACAATGGAAGACGGCGATGCGTCGGGCGATTCCAGCCCCAGATTGGCGATAGCGGTTTCGGACCGCACGGCAATCATGGGAGACATGATGTTGCGGGTGCCGGTCACCACCGACAGCACCGTGCGGGCCTGCTCCTCGCGATGATAGGCGCTGAGCGCGCTGATGGCGAAAGCCGCGACCAGGACGACGGCCAGTACGGCCGTGATCGCCGACAGCAACGCTCCGATCGACTGAAAAGCTTTCACCAGGGCTCCCCCAACCGGACGCACCCGGCTGCGGGACCCTAAGACCAGAGTCGTTTGAATAGATTTAAGGCGGTTCGGCGACGAGGTTCCCAGGTAAACAGCGCCGACGGATTTGGCGCAATTCCGGGCTCGGTCCTTAACGCTCCACGGTACAGTCTGCGATCATGCTTCTGCGATGCTCGAATTGATCAGTTGTCAGGAGGTTTTGGCCGGCGCACGGCTCTGACTTTTCCGCTGTTTCCACCGCCGCAGAAGAAGCGGCCGCCGCCATCGGACTCCAGTCCGGACACAGTCATGCCCTCAGGCATGTCGAGAGTTTCCAGAACTTCTCCGGTCTTGGGGTCTATGTGGCGCAAGTCGCCTTTCTCGTTTTCCCAGGTGCCGTGCCAGAGCTCTCCATCCACCCAGGTGACGCCGGTGACGAAACGGCTGGACTGGATGGTACGCAGGATGGCGCCCGTCTCGGGATCGATCTGGTGAATTTTGCGCTCCCGATATTGTCCGACCCACAGCGTTCCTTCGGCCCAGGCGAGACCGGAGTCGCCACCGCCGCCGGGAGCGGGAATGCTGGCCAGCACCTTGCCGCTCTTGGGATCGATCTTGTGGATGCGGTTCTCGGCGATCTGAAACAGATGCTCGCCGTCGAACGCCGTTCCGGCATGCGCGGGAATTTCAAACGAGCGCTGAGTCTCGCCGCTCGCCGGATCGAAGGCATTCAGCCTGTCGCCGGCCGCGATCCAGACCTGCCGGCCGTCATAGGTGACCCCGCCCACCTTCTCGACGCCGGGAAAGGGTCCATATTCGCGGAGGATTTCGGCAGCGGATCTTTTCATGCCGTCCATCCTAATCGGCCGGCAGCGGAGATGGGAGTAACAAGGTGGTCGTGAATCCCGGCATGGGCGGGGTCATCCAGCGGCGGGCGCGCCCGCGGCCATAGGCCTGGACCTTGCCGGTTGCCGCAAGCGCGTCCAGGACGCGCTGCACCGAACGTTGGCTGGTATCCAGCGCCAGCGCCAGCGCCGAGCTCGACCAGGATTCCCCGTCGGCCAGGAAGGCCAGCACCGGGGCATGCTCTTGTTCCACCGCCTGGGCCAGCACCACCACCGCATCGGCATGACGCGGGACCAGCACAAAGCCCTCCTTGGTGGCTTTTATTCCGGCCAAGGACTTGAGTGCGTTGCGCAGCCGCCCGATTTCCACGCGCAGCCGCGCGCGATGGGATTCATCAGCATGTTTGGCGCGGAAGGCCCGGGCCAGCAGCACGGTTCTGGACACATCCCGGGGCCACGCTTCGGCCAGGGCCCGCGCCAGCGCGAACAGGACCGGGCGTGTCGCAAGCGGAACAACCACGCCGGCGCGGCGCACGGCATAGCGGCAGGCGTCCACCACCAGCTTTTTCGACGCCAGCAGGTCTTCCACGTCTTCCAGCAGGAGATCGCGTTCCTCGCCGCGCGCGATCAGGCGCGCCGCCGGCACGGCTAGAAGATGGACGGCGCTCTCAACTTCCGCCGTGAGGGAGGGTATCGCCGCGGCGCGTGCGGCTTGCGCCGCCCGGGCCAGCGCGGCACGCGCCGCACCGATGTGCAATCGCCGTATTGCGATACCTGCAACAGCCAATTCATGGCCGGCACGCAGGGCTGGTGGCAGCAGCAGCGAATCGAGTTTGGCGAGTTGGCGCTCGGCCTGGTCGAGGCGCCCGATCAAGAGCAGGCGCCGGATCTCCAAATGCCGGGCATGCGCCGCATTCGCCCGGTCGCCATGCGCTTCCAAGGCCGCCTGCGCCGTCTCCAGCGCCTTGGCCGGCCAGCCCAGATCGCGAGTGACCAATGCGATCTCGGCTTCCGCGACGGTGCAACGGGCGCGCGCCACCGCTTCCTTGGGTCCAAAAGCGCGCGCCGCTCGGCGCAGCAACAACCTCGCACGATCCAGATCGCCCATCTGCGCCATCGCGATGCCGCGGAGCGCCAGTGCGGGCGCATCCTCTCGCAGCGCAACCCGGTTCAGCGCGCCAAAGGGATCGCCCGCGGCGAGCGCCCGCGCCGCGGCTGTGATCAGCGAGTCCATGGAATTCTCACGCCCGCGAATCCCGCCACACTTGTAACTCTCATGCCTTGGCTGTCCGGCGCTAAGTCTGGCTCGCGATCCGCAGGAAGCGGTCGGGAACTATCGAATAGCCAAAGACAGGAGACAAGAGCGATGAGCCGGACAGAAGCAGGCAGTGGGCAAAAGATGGCGGCGGCCAAGGCCGGAACGCGCCAGGAATGGCTGGCGGCGCGGCTCAAGCTGCTGGAAGCGGAAAAGGAGTTCACCCGCAAAAGCGATGCGCTGGCACACCAGCGCCAGGAATTGCCCTGGGTGCGGATCGACAAGGCCTATCGCTTCGAGACAGACGAAGGCAATGTCTCACTGCAGGACCTGTTTGCCGGCCGCTCGCAGCTTCTGGTCTATCACTTCATGTTCGGGCCCGACTACAAGGCCGGTTGCCCGTCCTGCTCCGCCATCGCGGACGGATTCAACGGCTTTGCCGTGCATCTGGCGAACCATGACGTGATGCTTTGGGCGGTGTCGCGGGCACCCTTCGCCAAACTCAAGGCCTATAAGCAGCGCTTGGGGTGGAGCTTCCCCTGGGCGTCGTCCGCCGGCGGCGACTTCAATTTCGATTTCAATGTATCGCTCACCGAAGAGCAGCAGCGTAAGGGCGGCACGGAGTACAACTACCGGCGCAGCGAGCAACCCATGGATCCCAGCGCGCCCTCCGCGCCGGTCAACGAATTCGCAGCCGCGTGCGGCACGGATAACGCCACCTTCCGCCGCGACAGGCCCGGCCTGAGCACCTTCGTGCTTGAGGACGGTGTGGTCTATCATACCTATTCCACCTATGCGCGCGGGCTGGATGGTTTGTGGGGCATGTATCAGTGGCTGGACCGCGCGCCCCTGGGCCGTAATGAGGCCGGGCTCTGGTGGCGCCGCCATGACGAGTACGACACAGCTGCCGCGGGCAGGGTGTGATGACGGTGTTTGCGCAGAGACCCGGCAGGAAAGTGGATGCGGCCAGCTGCCTGTGCCTGGCGGCCGCTCCAACCTTCGCGATGATGGCATTCCTCACGGCGGTTTCGGAGGGGCCTTCGATGATCTGCTCGGCCGCGCCGGACACGCCGCTGAATGGAATGGCGGCGATGTATCTGTTGATGGCGGCCTTCCATCTCTCGCCCTGGTTGAAATGGCTCTCCTCCCGGCGAAGAGCTGTGGAACTCGATGAAGTTCCCCTCCCGCATATTTGAATCGCCGCGGGAACCGCATGCGGAATGCGGACCATTGAAGTTCCTTCATCTGCATACAGACGTGGGAGGGAATGTCGCAGGAACCGTTTCGGCTTTTCCGCTTTTCAAAAGGGGGGGCGTGGAGACTGTTGATGAAATTTCCCTTTTTGCTTTCGTGTGCCTTGATCTTGCCGCTGTCCTCTGCGCTGGCAGCGGAAAAGGCCTTGCCGCTGCCCGCCGGAAAACCGGCGGGCGTGAAGCAGGCGCAGTTGTTCGACGACAAGAATGCAATGTTTATAGTGGCGGGTGCCGCTTTGGTGGGAATAGGGGTCGGCTTGGCCGTGTCGAGCGATGACAATTCGCCGACTCCGGTGACCACGACGTCCGCGCCCAGCACGACGCCGTAAAGAAAGAGAACTGCCTGCGCGCTTGTCCGCTCCGCCGGCTAACCGGCGGAGCGCGGTGGCGCGCGCATAATTCTAGGCGATGGTATCGAGCAGCGTGCCGATGCCGGGGCCCGTCAGACCCAGGCGATTGAAAGCCGTCTTCTCCAGTTCGGAAGCCGAGCGCTGGATCTTCTTCGCCACGTCCGGTTCAGGGGCTTGCTTGGCGGCGCGGCGAAGGTCGCCCGCATAACTGACCATGTCCGTGACGGACGTGATTGTCTGTCCCATCGCCCCTGCCTAACAGGCAGCGCCCGACCGTCAAAAAAGGAATGGAGGACAAGGCTAAGGCATGGTTAAACGGAACTTTGAGCGGGAAAAGATCAACCTCCGGTGGGGGCTCATCCCCGCAAAAGGGTGAGGCGGCGGGGATGAGTTTCGATCTTTGCGAAATGACGGTGCAGGCCTTGTCGGCGGGCTTGGCGGCGCGGCGTTTTTCGCCGGTCGATATTGTGGAAGCCCATCTTGCCCGCGTCGCCGCGCTGGAGCCGAAACTTCACGCCTTCGTCCATGTCCATGCCGACCAGGCGCGGCTGGCGGCGGAGGCCGCCGATAAGGCCATTCGCGCGGGCCATGGCCTGGGCCCGCTGCATGGCATCCCCATCGCCGTGAAGGACCTGGCGGAATTCAAGGGCCAGATCACCACCGCCGGTTGCGCGGTATGGAAGGATCGGGTTTCGACCTATAGCGCGAGTTTGGTTCACAAGCTGCTGGCCGCCGGCATGATCGTGCTGGGCAAGACCCACACGGTGGAATTCGCCTATGGCGCCTGGGGCACCAACCAGCATATGGGCACGCCCTGGAATCCGTGGGACATGAAGACACCGCGCACGCCGGGCGGTTCGTCATCGGGTTCGGCGGTGTCGGTGGCGGCGCGGATGGCGCCCTGCGCCATCGGTACCGACACGGGCGGCTCGGTGCGTATTCCCGCCGCCTGGTGCGGCATCACCGGATTGAAGACGACGATCGGCCGCATCAGCACCCACGGTGTGCTGCCGCTTTCGCCCACACTTGATACACCCGGACCGCTCGCGCGCAGTGTGGAAGATTGCGCCTTGTTGCTGGAATTGCTGCAAGGATATGACGCGAACGACCCCTTGACGGCGACCTTGCCGCCCAGCATGCCGATGAAGGATCTGCGGCGCGGCGTGAAGGGCCTTCGGTTGGCGCGTCTGCCCGATGCGGAACGCGGCGAGTTCGACAGCGAAGTGCTGGCGGCCTATGACCGGTCGTTGCAGGAATTGGCGGCGATGGGCGCGGAGATTGTCGATCTGCCGAAAGGCGGGCGGACTTTGCGCGAAAGCGGCGACCTGGTGGGCAAGATCATCTCCGCGGAAAGCTATCCCAAGCTGGCCGAGCTGGTGGACAATGACACGCTGCCGCTGGACCAGGCGGTGCGGGCGCGGGTGCGGGCAGGGGCGTCGATCTCGTCACGCCAGTACCGGGATGTGCTGGCCGACCGCGAAGCCGCGAAACGGGAATTCGCCGCACGCATCGAAGGTGTCGATGCCGTGCTGACGCCTTCCACCATGACGCCGGCCATTCCGCTGGACGCGGTGGACCAGACCACCACGCCGGCGCTTTCCACCCGCTGGGTGAATTACCTGGACCTTTGTGCCTTGTCCTTGCCCAACGGCATGACCAAGACCGGTCTGCCGTTATCGTTGCAGATCGCCTGCCGTGGCGGCGACGAGGCGCTGGCGCTGCGCATCGGCTGGGCGCTGGAAAACGCCACCGAATGGCACAAGCTGGCGCCGCGGATTTAGGTCCTTGATCTCCTGCGCGCTCTTGGGGCGGCCAAATGTAACAGGCGATCAGGCAGCGCGGTGTTGCGCGGTCATCTGCCCTTCTGACTCTGCCACAGCCAGCCGGCCTGCATCGGTCACCACCATCCAATTTTCGGGGCGCTCGCGCTTCAGGCGCTCCAACATCGTGGACAAGCGGCAATAGCTGGGCTGTCTCAGCCCATGGTGCGACACAATCGGCCCCACCGGCGTGAAATGAATGCCCATCGCCGCCAGCATGCGCAGCAGCTTGGGCTCCATCACCGCGGTCCAGTGCGTCAAACCCAAGGTCACACTTTGCTGCAGCAATTCTTGGATAAGCCCCAGGCACGGCATGCTGCTGCGGCATTCCCGGCCGCGCGCTTCGGTGACATCCTCGACGCCGCGGCGGAAGCTGTTGGAGATTGCAAAGCGCGACACCTCCGCCGCTGTCTCCAGCGGGAAGTGATCGTCGGCGCGAATGCCCTGTTCGGCCAGCAGACCCTCGATCGGCAAGGCCGTGCCCGTGAGGCGCAGGATCAGCCTTGTGGTGCCGATCGCTTCGGACGTGGGGCGATGAAAGATCAGGCTGTGAACCGCATGGGTGTCGAAAGCATCGCTTTCATGGCCGCTTTGATGTTCGGCCTGGTCTTCGAATTTCCGCTCCAGGCAATAGACCTGATAGCGGACCGCCTGCGCGGCGCGCAGCGAGTTTTGGTTCTCGGCGCGGCGTGTGTGAAAATAGCTGTTGTAGCGCGTCAACAGATCGACCGGCTTGCGCGAAGAAGAAACTCGTACCGGGGAAGTCCGAGCCAGAACAGTCGCACTGTTCATCTCATCACTCCAAAAATCTTGTCCACAAGGATGCGCGCAAAGGGTCAGCGATCTGTTAACCGGAGTTCCACAGACACAGCGCGCAACGCGGGTGGCAGATTCGGGAACCGCTTGATTCACCGGAAAGATTCGCGCTGTTTAGCTGACAGCGAGGGGAAACCCTCAAGCAATGAACAAAATGTCGCTGGGCGGAAATACGTATGTGAGGCACCGGCGCTCTAGAACGCGACCTTGTCGCCGCCTTTCAGCGCCAGGATCTCGCGCGCTTCGTCCGGTGTCGCCACCTTGCGGCCCAACCCTTCGATGATCTGGCGCGCCATCCGCACCTGGTCGGCGTTGGACCGGGCCAGCTTGCCCGGACCGGCCCACAGCGAATCCTCCAGCCCCACCCGCACATGGCCGCCCATGGCGGCGGACTGGGCGGCGATGGCGAGCTGGTTCTTGCCGGCGCCCAGCACCGACCATTTGTACTGGTTGCCGAACAGCCGGTCAGCGGTGCGCTTCATATGGATCACATCCTCGGGGTGCGCCCCGATGCCGCCCAGGATGCCGAACACGCTCTGCACGAACAGCGGCGGACGCACCAACCCGCGTTCCAGGAAGTGCGCGAGATTATAAAGGTGCGAGGTGTCATAGCATTCGAACTCGAAACGGGTCCCCGCGTCGCCCAGGGTGTGCAAGACGAACTCGATGTCCTGGAAGCTGTTGCGGAAGACGAGGTCGCGCGACGCCTCCAGCGCCTGGGCTTCCCAGTCATGCTTGAAAGTCTTGTAGCGGTTCAGCATGGGGAAGAGCCCGAAATTCATCGAGCCCATATTCAGCGACGCCACTTCCGGCTTGAAGGTTGCAGCCGGTTTCACCCGTTCGGCCACCGTCATATAGGGCGCGCCGCCGGTGGTGAGATTTATCACTGTGTTGCTGGCCTGCTTGATGCGCGGCAGGAAGCGGGCGAAGGCCTCCGGCGTCTGGTCGGGCTTGCCGGTCTGGGGATCGCGGGCATGCAGATGCACGATGGCAGCACCTGCTTCCGCCGCGCCGACCGCGGCCTCGGCGATCTCTTCCGGCGTCACCGGCAGATAGGGCGACATGGACGGCGTGTGGATGGCGCCGGTGACGGCGCAGGTGATGATGACCTTGTCTTTCATGCGCTCACTCTATTCCGGTATCTCTTTCGCCGCGCGGCGTTTCTGCGCCGCCAGCGCCATCAGGCGGCGGTCGCGCCAGGCCTGGCGCCGCTGCAACTGATCGGCGGGCAGGCGCTTGCGCCGCTCGCCTTCGATCTCATCCAGCAGCGGCCCGCCCCAGTCGGCATGGTCGCGCATGCTGGGATTGAGGCGCTTATAGATGGACTCATAACGCTCGACATAGTCACGCACCCCGCCCGGGGCGTTGAGGTCGATGGTCTCGAACGGCCCCATGAAGGACCAGCGCAGCGCCAGCCCTTCGCGGATGCCGATATCCACGTCTTCGACGCTGCAATGACCGCCCGCCACCAGGCGGAAGGCTTCCTCCAGCAATGCGCCCTGCAGCCGGTTCATCACAAAGCCGTCCAGTTCGCGCTTCATCACAATGGGCGCGTGGCCGGCGGCGCGCAGGAAATCGGCGGTACGCGCAACGACACCAGCATCCGTCCAGGGCGCGGGCACCACTTCCGCTGCCGGGATCAGATAGGGCGGATTGAGCGGATGCACCACGATGGCGCGGGCGCGGCCCTTCAGATGATCGGTGAAGGCCGAAGGCAGGATGGCCGAGGTCGAGCTGGCCAGGATCGCGTCGGGCGGCGCGGCCGCATCCATTCGCGCGAACACGTCGCGCTTGATCTCCACCTTCTCCGGCGTGTTCTCCTGCACATAACCCACATCCGCCAGCGCGTCTTCCAGCCTGGCGGCGGCCTGCATCCGGCCGCGCACTTGGGCGGCGGTGCCGCCGTTCAACAGGTCCTGCGCTTCCAGGTCGGGCAGCAGTTGCTCGATATAGCCAAGCGCCTTGGCGGGCGCCTGCGCATTTTCGTCCCAAAGGGCGATGTCATGCCCCGCGCGAGCATAGCTGATGGCCCAGGCCCGCCCGACAAAGCCCGCGCCCACAATGGCAACCTTCATGACATCTCCCTGGCATGGCGCGGTCTTGTGCCGCTCGCGCGCACTATGCGGGACGGCGCCCGCATACTGTCAAGCCAAGGAAGCCAACATCAAGCCGCGGCCATGCGCGCCAAAGCGCCCGCATCGGGTTGCAGTTCGATCTTGCGGCATGTGTCCATCACCGCTCTGGCTTTGGTCTCGGGCAGGATGCCTTCGCTGAGGTCGAGGAATTTCTTTTCCAGCGCGGCATCGCTCATCGGCTTTTCCAGGCTGCCGATCGCCTTGTCGATATGGCGGCTCAAGATGCGCCCGTCCTTGGTCTGTACCCCCAGATCGCATTGCTCGGGCGTGAGAATCGTGCCGGTTCTTACCGTCACCAGCTTGCGCAGGGCGACCACCGCGGGATCGCGCACCACCGCGTCCTGGAATTGCCGTTCGCCCGCGGCGCCGAACAGCAGCCCCACTGCGATGCAGTGATAGATGCTGAACTTGCCTTCCAGACCGTTGGCGGGATCGGTCTTGCCGGTCAGGGACAGCACCAGCGGATTGGCATACAGGGTGATAGCGGCGATCTGGTCGGGCTCAAGGCCCGCATCGTGCAACTGGATCGCCGCGTCGATGGCGGGATGGGTGACGATGCCACAGGCGAACGGTTTGTAGGTGTTGAGGGCTGCTTCATAGCGTGTGCCCAAGCCTTGCGTGACTTCTTCCCATCGCACCTGGCGCGACAGGGCTTGCGCCCATCCGTCCTTGCCTTCCAACGCGGCATGGTCGGCTGTGAGGCCCTGCTGCGCCAGCAGCGCCGCGGTCAATCCGTTCTGCGCCGCGCGGCCGGGATGAAAGCTTTTGGTCATGGAGCCGAACTGCACTTTCAATCCCACCGGCTGCGAGGCGGCGATGCCCAGCGCCCACATCATCTGCTGCGGGGTCAGGCGCAAAAGCCTGCCGCAGGCCGCCGCGCTGCCGAACACGCCGCAGCTGCCGGTGATGTGCCAGCCCATCTCGTAATGGCTGGGATAGACGGCATTGCCGATCCGGCACTCGGTTTCGATCCCCAAAACCATGGCGTTGAGGAAATCCGCGCCCGATACGGGCTGATGCTGCGCCAGCGCCAGGATCGCCGACACCACCGGACCGGCGGGATGGATGATGGTCTTCAGGTGGGTGTCGTCATAATCGAAGAGGTGCGAGCTGATGCCGTTGACCAGCGCGGCATTGAGGATGTCCAGCCTCTCACCGCGGCCCAGCACATTGGCTTCCGGCGATCCGGCAAAGGGCGCCAGCGCTTTCAGGGCGCGGTCGACCGTCTCATGGCGCGAGCCACCCACCGCGACACCGACGTAATTCAGCAAGGTGCGCCGGCCCTCGCGGCGAACATTGGCGGGCAGGTCTTGGTAGCGCGCGCCGGTGATGTAATCGGCCAGGATGCGGGTGACTGATGATGTGAGGGGCGGCGTTGCGCTTTGCGCCTGCGCCGCCTGTACGGTTGTCGCGGCGGCGCCTGCCGCCATCACGGCGCGTCGATCCAGAAGCATGGCCTCTCTCTTTCTCAATCGGGCGATGTAACCACAGACGCGGGCCAGGGTGGCGCCGGCAAGGCGATTTGACTCGCAGAAAATGTTCTTGTTACGTTCTCATCATGAATGCCCCGCCCCGGATCAATCTGTTCTTCGCGACCTTGCCGCCGGACCCGATCCGGCCCGTGATGGAAATACTGGGCCGGACCGTGCGCAAGGCGCATGGATTGCGCGGGCAACTGATCACCAGAGAGTGTCTTCACAACACCTTGGCCGAGGTTCAGGACCCGCGCTATCCGCTCCGTAAAACGATCGAGCGCGCGAAGTCCGTCGGTGATCGCATCAAACACCCGTCATTTTCCGCACGCTATGAATGGACGGGAAGTTTTGATGTCCATCGCGACCGCTATCCCCTGGTGTTGCGGGGCGATGCGGGCCTTCAATCGCTCATCGGCTTCCAGCAGGAAATCGGCATGCAGATGAAGCGCGCCGGCTTCGGTGGGGCGGGCAGCTACACGCCGCATGTGACCCTGCTATGGGCCGACCGGCCGGTGGCGGACTATCCCATCGCGCCCATCGCATGGACGGTGACGGATTTCGTGCTGGTCATGAGCCTGGTCGGCGAGACGCGTCATATCCATGTCGCGCGCTGGCCGCTAAAGTGAGACGCCAACACAAGCGAGCCCACCCACATGACCTCTCCCAGCGAAACCATCCTTGTCGCCGAAACAGGCCTCGGCAAATACCAGGTCGAGGCTCGCATGGGCGAAGCCACCCTGGTGATGGACGAGCCGGTGTCGGTTGGCGGCATGGGCTCCGGCCCCAACCCTTACGAACTGATCAGCGCGGCGGTGGGCGCCTGCACCACCATGACCATCCGGCTATATGCCAACCGCAAGGGCTGGCCGCTGACCCGGGTGCGCACGGCGGTGCGCCACACCCGCGCCAGCCTGGAGAAGAACGACAAGTTCGAGCTCGACATTACACTCGAAGGCACATTGGACGAGACGCAACGCGCCCGGCTGATGGAGATCGCGGAGCGCTGCCCGGTGCACCTGACCCTGGCGCGCGGCTCGGAAGTCACGGCCAAGCTGATGCCGGAAAAACAGGTCGCCGCGATGCATCCCATCGACAGCGCCTCCCATGTGAACTGCATGGTGGAAGCCTGCGCCGACTGATGGCGATCAGGCGCCGGCCGTCTCCGCTTGCGCTTGGGCCTGCTTCGGTCCGACCATGAATTTTCGGTAGTTCTCCAGGGTCACCATCTGCTCATAACGCGCGGTCTGAGCGGGATCGAGGAACTCGATCATGAAGGTGTTCTCGACCCACACCTCGCACAGCGAGAAGATGCCGTTGCCGCGCTCGCAATGGCGCGCCTGCCAGCCCGCGGCTTGCGCGATGGCGATGATCTGGGCTTCCGGGCGCGCAACGCAGATGGCCAGGTGCACTTCGGAAAAGCGGGTGGACTGGGCGGTCGGCGTCCAGCCCTGGTCGGAGCCGAAGCTGATCACATGGCCGCGCGGAGTGATCTCGACTTCGATCGAGCTGTCGCCGGCCCAGGCCATCCAGGCCTTGGGGCCCGCGGGCGGGAAGGGCAGCGCCTCGCCCTGAAGGATCTCGGCCAGCACATTGGCCACCTTCTCAGGATCGTCGGCGGGAATGGAGGCGTGGGCGATTTTCATGTCTTGGCTCCCTCGGTGGCTATTTCATTCGGGTCTTGACCCAGCAGCAGGGCGATGGCTTCGCGCGCAGCGCGGGCGGCTTCTTCGGTGTCCAGGCCCCAGTAATCCTTGAGGCAGGCCCAGCCATGCGACGAGCCGATCATCTGGATCACCGCGGCGCGGCGGCGGCGGGTGGCATCATCCGCGCCGGGCATGGCCTGGGCGAGACAGGCCATGAAAGCCTTCTGCCGTTCCGGGTTGGCGCTGGTGCGCACCTCGCGCCCGGCCTGGGAGTACATCGAGGCCCGCACCGCGCCGGCTTCGGCATCGAAGCGGGGATAGAGCCGCGCGGGCGCGGCCAGCAGGCTTGGCACGTCGTGCGGGAAACCGGCCGTGCCCACCCGCGACTGCATGTGTGGCCACACCGCCTTCAGCAATTCCTCGCGGGTCTGGAAATGTCGATAGACGGTGCGCTCGGTGACCCCGGCCTGTTTGGCCACCCCGGCGATAGTCAGGCTTTCCACCTCGCCCCCCTGGATGGAGGCGATGGCCGTGTCCAGAATGCGCTGGCGAGTCTGGGCGGTGTACTGCCGGCGCAGTGGAGACAGGTATACTGTATTCATGTCATATCAACTGACATTAATATGAGGATCGGTCAACCGCTCTTTTCAAAAAAGCGCGTGTTTCATATAAGAGACGTATGAATATTATAGTAGACAAAGCGCAAAGCCTGGAAAGCCAATTGGCGCAAAGGATTAGGCTGGAACGTACCCAGCGCAACTGGTCTCTCGCCGAGCTGGCGGAGCGCTCCGGTGTCTCCAAGGCGATGATCTCCAAGATCGAGCGGGAGGAGGTCAGCCCTACCGCCGCCATCCTGGGGCGGCTGTCCGCGGCCTTCGAAATGACCCTGGCGGCCTTGCTGCTGCGGGCCGAAGGCGGGGACCGGCTGTCACGCGCCGCGGACCAGCCGCTGTGGCGCGATCCCGCCACCGGCTATGTCCGCAAGCAGGTGTTCAGCCGGCCGGACCATCCGGTGGAGCTGGTGGAAGTCGAACTGCCGCCCGGCCAGAAGGTGAGCTTCCCCGCCTGGTCCTATGCCCATACCCGCCACATCGTCTGGGTGAAGAAAGGCCGCCTGACACTCACCGAGGGCAATGACCGCCACGAGCTCCGCCCCGGGGATTGCCTGGGTTTCGGGCCGCCCGCGGCGGTGACTTATGCCAACGAGAGCGAAGCCCCCTGTTCCTATGTCGTGGCGCTGGCGCGGAGCTGAAAGGAGAAACCTGATGAGCGGCACAATCATTCGGCGTGTCGAGCCGGGCGATCTTCCTGCTCTGTTGGAAATCTACAATCATTATGTGCGCGAAACGGCGATCACCTTCGACGTCGAGCCGCGAACGCTGGCACAGCGTCAGGCCTGGCTGGACAGTTTCGCCACAGATGGCCGCTATCAGTGTTTTGTTGCGGTAAGAAACGGCAAGGCCGTCGGTTGGGCCAGTTCGCACCGCTACAATGAGCGCGCGGCCTATGAAACGACCGTCGCCAGCAGTGTCTATTTGGCGCCCGGTATGACGGGGCAAGGATTGGGCCGGCAATTGTATGGCGCCTTGTTCGAAGCTCTCTCGGGCGAGGACATCCATCGGGTGTTTGGCGGCGTCACTTTGCCGAACGAGCCATCGGTTCGGCTGCACCAATCCTTCGGATTTGAGCCTGTTGGAATCTACCATGAGGTCGGTCGAAAATTTGGCCGCTACTGGGATGTGGCCGCCTATTTGAAGCGCGTGGTCCATCCGTCTGCCTGAGGCTTGGTTTCGCGACGCGGGTCATGCCCGCCATCACCAGATTGCGCTATATTGCCCACAAAGGGGGCGGGATGCGCATCGTCGAAAACACGCCGCAACGTCTGGTGCTGCGCGACCGCACCTGGTGGATTTCGGCGGTCTGCTTCGGCGCGGCGGGGTTGCTGCTGGTTCGCTTGGCGCCCGCCGACCGCGGCGCGCTTGTCGGGGCGATCCTGTTTGTTGTGTTCGGGGTGGCCTTCCTGCGCAGCACCGATCTGGTTCTCGACAAATACCAGGCGCTTTGCAGTTTGCGGCGGCTGGATGTGCTGCGCGTGAAGCGGCTTCGTTTCGCCTTTGAAGATATCCGCGACGTCCGCGTCGAAGTCGAACCCATGGCGGGTGAATCCCATGTCGTGTCCTGCCGGCTTGCGCTGGTGACGGCCGATGGCGTTACGCCGCTGACCGCCAGTTATGAACCCGACCTGGACCGCTACAACCGGATGCGCGATGTCCTGATGGAGACGGTGTTTCCCGGCAAGGTACGTCCGCCTGGCGCCGATCCGGTCAAGACTCTGGTGCAACAAGGCAATCTGATTGCTGCTGTTGCACTGTTGCGCAAGCGCGACGGCCTGGACCTCGCCACCGCCAAGGCGCGGGTAGACGCGATCAAGGCATCTGAACACTGACAAGTTGTCGCCCAATATTTAAGCGACTGAGATGACTCCCTCCGGTGCCAGGCGTACGCTTCCGCCGGGTGAATGGGAAACGGGAGGGCTGGACAATGACCCGCAAGCTTGCTGCAGAATTCATCGGAACCGCCTGGCTGGTGTTGGGCGGATGCGGATCGGCGGTGCTGGCTGCCGCGTTTCCCGCCCTGGGCATCGGTTTTGTCGGCGTGGCATTCGCCTTCGGCCTGAGCGTGCTGACCATGGCTTACGCCATCGGCCATGTCTCAGGCTGTCATCTCAATCCCGCCGTGTCGGTCGGCCTGTGGGCGGGCGGACGTTTTCCGGCGTCCGATCTACCCGGTTACATCGCGGCTCAGGTGCTGGGCGGCATCGCGGGTGCCGGTGTCCTCTATGTCATCGCCAGCGGCCATGCCGGTTTCGATGCCTCGGCCGGTTTTGCCAGCAACGGTTATGGCGATCATTCGCCCGGCGGCTACAGCCTGGCCGCCGCGCTGGTGTGCGAAGTGGTGATGACCTTCGCTTTCCTGTTTGTGATCCTGGGCTCCACCCATGGCCGGGCGCCGCAGGGTTTCGCCCCCATCGCCATCGGTCTGTGCCTGACCTTGATCCACCTGATCTCCATTCCGGTGACCAACACCTCGGTCAATCCGGCGCGCTCCACCGCGCCCGCCCTGTTCGCGGGCGGCTGGGCCTTGCAGCAGCTATGGCTGTTCTGGGTGGCGCCGATTGTGGGGGGCGCGGTCGCGGGCTTTGTCTATCGCTGGCTGAGCCCCAACGAGCCCGTCCAAGTGGACGTCAAAGGGCGCTGATCACGCCGCATCGTGAAAGATGATGCCGAGAGTATGCCGCCGGCCGCTGTACAGTTTGCTGACACCGTGTCGCATCTTGACCTGATAATCGCCGCGCGTGCCTTTCACGGGGCGGCTGTTGACGGCAAAGACGACGCCATCGCCCTGCGCCAGCGGCACCACCATGGCGCGGGACTGCATGCGGGGCCGCTGTTCGGTCAGCACAAACTCGCCGCCGGTGAAATCGCTGCCCGGCTGTGACAGCAGTACCGCCACCTGCAGCGGAAAGACCTCCGCGCCATAAAGATCCTGATGCAGGCAATTGTAATCGCCGGGGCCGTAGCGCAGCAGCAAGGGCGTTGGCCGTGTCTGTCCCGCTTTATGGCAGCGGGCAAGATAATCGGCATGGCTGCCGGGAAAGCGCATCTCATGGCCCAGCCGCTGCTGCCAAGTGTTGGCGGTCGGCGCGAGGTGCGGGTAAAGCGCCGTGCGCAAATCCTCCACCGTGCGGGGCAGGGGATAGGCGAAATAGCGATATTCGCCGCGCCCGAAGCCATGCCGCGCCATCACCACCCGGCTGCGGAAACCATCATCCCAGTCATACAGCATCGCGGTGGCGACGCAGGCGGGTTGGTCCAGCAGCCCGGGCAGGATTGCCCAGCCTTGTTCGTCCAGCTCGGCTGCGATGCGGCGCCAGTCTTGTTTGAATTCAGTCATGGCGGAAGAATAGCGGCTTCCGTGCCCGCCGCGCCTCCCATATCCTGGGTTCAAATTTGAACTGGGGCGGCATGACCACGATCTACGGAATTAAAAACTGCGATAGTGAGCCGCGACCCGCCAGGGGCAAATCGGTCCAGTGGACCGATTTGAGCGGCGAACGCGCCGAGCTTGGGCGAGGCGCAAGATGGCTGTGACAATCTATGGCATTAAAAATTGCGATACCATGAAGCGCGCCCGCGCCTGGCTGGACGGGCACAAGGTCGCCTACGGCTTCCATGATTACAAAGCCTCAGGCATCGACAAGCCGACCCTGGAAGGCTGGGCGAAAAAGGTGGGTTGGGAAGTTCTGCTCAATCGTGCCGGTACCACCTTCAAAAAACTGCCCGATGCCGACAAGGACAGCATCACCGAAAAGAAAGCCATCGCCTTGATGCTGGCCCAGCCCTCGATGATCAAGCGGCCGGTGCTGGAGGCCAAGGGCAAGCTGACAGTCGGATTCAAGCCGGAGGAGTATAAGAAGCTGTTTGCCTGAAACTGCCTCCGGTCAATGAATCACTTGCCGGCATAAGCATCCTCAAGCTTTTGCACATCGATCTTCTTCATACCCATCATCGCCTGCATGACACGGTCGGCGGCCGCCCTGTCATTTCCGGAGACCATCTCGGCAAGGCGCTTGTAGTTGACCTGCCAGATCGGGCCGAAACGGTCCTGCACCCAGCCGCACGCCTGCTCCTTGCCGCCGCCGGCCAGCAGCTTGCCGTACAGCTCATCGATCTCGGCCTGGGTATCGCACCACACCATCAGCGACATGGCGGCACTGTGCTGGAACATCGGTCCGCCATTGATGGCGGCGAAGTCCTGGCCGTTGAGGGTGAAGTCGATGGACATCACCTTGCCCTTGGGACCGGGGCCGGCATCGCCATAGCGTGCGATCCGGGTGATCTTCGAATTGGGGAAGAGGCCGATATAGAAATTGATGGCCTCTTCGGCATTGCTGTCGAACCACAGATGGGGCGTGATCTTCTGGTTGATGGTCATGGGCTGTTCCTTTGAGGGCTAGATCGTTTTTGCCAAGGCTTCCAACTGGTCGGCGCACTGGCCCCAACCGGGATAGAAGCCCATTTGTTCATGCTTGGCGCGATCTTCCTCGCTCCAGTGGCGCACCGTTGCGGTGTAACGGGTCTTGTCGCCTTCGGGTTCAAAAGTGATGGTCGCCACCATGAAGGGGGCGCCGTCCTTGGGAACCCAGCCGCCGGTGAAGGCATCGGTGAAGACCAGCTTTTTGTTCGGCACCACGTCCAGATATTGGCCGGGGCAGGGAATCTCCTGGCCCTCGGGGCTTTTCATCACAATGTTGCAGGCGCCGCCGGATCGCAGGTCTACCTCGGCCACCGGGGTGGTGTAGGGCCGGGGCGCGAACCACTGCTTTATCAGGTCGGGGGTGGTCCAGCAGCGGAACAGCTTGTCGGGGGCTGTGTCCATCAGCCGCGTCAGCGACATTTCATGCAGGGCCATATTTTCCTCCAATTTCAAATGGGTTTCGCAAGGTTCGATCCAAGGACGGGGCAGGGACGCCCGGACCGACAGAAATCCGGCTGATTTTATTTTTCACGGAAATGTCGGATTTATTTTGGGCGGCCTGTCGGCCCGGGGTCATACTGGGCCGTCCTCGGGATTAATTGAAGGTGCGCAATGCTCTACACCCTGCTCTGCTACAACAAGGAAGATGTCGTCTGGTCCTGGACCAAGGAAGAAGACGACGCCGTGATGAGCCGTCTTTCGGTGGTGCACGAAAAACTGGTCCGGCAGGGAAAGCTGGGGCCAAGCTTGCGCCTGCTGCCCACCACCGCGGCCACGACCTTGCGCGGCGGTGACCTGGTGATCGACGGTCCCTTCGCCGAGACCAAGGAACAGTTGCTGGGTTTTTATGTGATCGATGTGGAGAACCTGGATGCGGCGCTGGCGGTGGCCAAGGAGCTTTCCGCGGCCAATCCCACCAGCGTCTATGAGATACGCCCCATCGCCCTTTATGTGCCGGAAGCGCGTCCCAATGCGCCCAAGGAAATGATCAAGCTCTATTGATGCCATGACAGACCTCGGCTGGATCCATGGTGCCCTGACTGCTGCCCGTCCCCAGGCGGTCGGGGCGCTGTTGCGCTACTTTCGCGACATGGACCGGGCCGAGGAAGCCTTCCAGGATGCCTGCCTGCGGGCTTTGAAAAGCTGGCCGGAGAAAGGCCCGCCGCGTGATCCCACCGCCTGGCTGATCCTGGTGGGGCGCAACGCCGCCCTGGACGGGGTGCGCAAGCAAAGCCGCACCACCGAATTGCCGCCCGACGAGGAGATTTCCGACCTGGGCGATGCGGAAAGCGAATTGGCCGACCGTCTGGACGGTTCGCATTATCGCGACGATGTGCTGCGGCTGTTGTTCATCTGCTGCCATCCCGAGCTACCGGCAACCCAGCAGATCGCGCTGGCCTTGCGCATCGTGTCGGGTTTGACGGTCTCTCAGATCGCCCGGGCCTTTTTGGTCAGTGAAGCGGCGATGGAACAGCGGATCACCCGCGCCAAGGCGCGCATCGCCAAGGCAGAGGTGCCGTTCGAGGCGCCCGGCCCAGCCGAACGCGCCGAACGCGTGGCGGTGGTGGCGGCCATGATCTATCTGCTGTTCAACGAGGGCTACAGCGCCGGCAACGATCCCCAGCGCGCGCCCCTTTGCGACGAAGCGATCCGGCTGGCGCGGCTGCTGCTGCGTCTGTTCCAGACCGAGCCGGAGATCATGGGGCTGACCGCCTTGATGTTGCTGAAGCAAGCGCGGTTGCCGGCGCGGTTTGACGCCAATGGCGAAGCCATCCTGCTGGACGACCAGGATCGCAGGCTATGGGATAACAAGCTGATCAGCGAAGGGCTCGCGCTGGTGGACAAGGCCATGCGTCACAACCGCCCCGGTCCCTATCAGATCCAGGCGGCGATTGACGCCACCCATTGCCGCGCCGCCACCGCCGCGGAGACCGACTGGGCTCAGATCGACCATCTCTATCGCGGGCTGGAGCGGATGCAGCCATCACCGGTTGTAACCCTCAACCGGGCGGTGGCGGTGGCCAAGCTGGAAGGGCCCGAAGCGGCGCTGGCGCTGATCGAGCCGCTGGAGAAAGCGCTGGGCGGCTATTTCCATTATTTCGGGGCGCGCGGTGCGTTCCTGTTGCAATTGGGGCGTACCCAGGAAGCGCGTACCGCTTTCGACCGGGCCATCGCACTGGCCAACACCCCGGCCGAGGCCGCCCATATCCGCCGCCACCTGGACGGGTTGATGGCGTCCGCCGGTTCCTGACCTCGAAAATTTGTGGGACGGGTGTCGAACCGGGCCGGTCACGATCGTCCTGAGAACACATAGCCAGACACATTACCAAAGGAGATTTTCATGAGCGAAGCACAAGCAGCCCAGAACGCAGCCGTCAAAGGCGGCGTGGTCGCCTATCTCTGCCTGGAAGGCGCCATCAAGGCGGCCGAATTCTACAAAAAGGCGCTGGCCGCCGAGTTGGCGCAGATGCATCCCGCCGATGACAAGGGCCGCACCATGCACGTCCATCTCTACATCAACGGCTCATCGGTGATGTTGAGCGATCCCTATCCCGAACATGGCTGCCCCTTCGTGCCGCCGGCGGGCTTCGGCCTCAACCTGCCGGTGAAGGACGTGGACGCCGCGTGGCAGCGTGCCGTGGATGCAGGCTGCACCGGCTCCATGCCGCCCGCCGACATGTTCTGGGGCGATCGTTACGCCCAGGCCAAGGACCCGTTTGGTGTGACCTGGTCGTTTGTCGGGCCTAAGAAAGGGTGAGCCGTGACGGCCGAAGGCCGGCAAATCGATCCGGCGGATCGATTTGAACGGCGAACGCGCCGAGCTCAAGCGAGGCGCCGGAAGGCCGCGAGGCGAAAAATCGGAGAACTTAAATGACAAGCAAAGCGATGCGCTTCACCGGATATGCGCTGACCGGAGCCTTCAGCCTGTTCATGCTGTTCGATGTGGTCATCAAGCTGATCCGCCATCCCATGGTGGAAGAGACCATGCGCCAGTTGGGCTTTCCCGGCGGACTGGGCTTTCCCATCGGAGTGATCGAGGCGATCTGCCTGGTGCTGTATCTGGTACCGCGCACCGCCGTGCTGGGCGCGGTGCTTTTGATGGGGGTTTTCGGCGGCGGCATTGCCATTCACTTGCGCAATGCCGATCCCTTGTTCAGCCATGTGCTGTTCGGGGTCTATCTCGGCCTGTTCATGTGGGCCGGGCTGTGGCTGCGTTCTGCCGACTTGCGCAGCGTGTTTCCGGTCCGCAGAATGGCGGCATGAGCATTTATGTTGGTATTGGCGGCTGGGTCTACGAACCCTGGCGCGGAACTTTCTATCCCAAGGGCCATCCCCAGAAGCGGGAGCTGGAACATGCCAGCTCCCGCCTCACCGCCATCGAAGTCAACGGCACCTATTACGGTTCGCAGAAGCCGGAGTCTTTCCGCAAATGGCATGACGAAACGCCCAAGGATTTCGTCTTTGCGCTCAAAGGCCCGCGCTTTGCCACCAACCGGCGGGTGCTGGCCGAGGCCGGCGAGTCGATCGAACGCTTCTTCGACGGCGGCGTCACCGAACTGAGGGACAAGCTGGGACCGGTGAACTGGCAGTTCATGGCCACCAAGAAATTCGACCCCGCGGATTTTGAAGCCTTCCTCAAACTGCTGCCCAGGAAAGTGGATGGCCGCGCCATCCGTCATGCCGTGGAAGTGCGTCACGACAGTTTCAAGGACAAGGCCTTCATCGAACTATGCCGCAAACATGGTGTGGCCGTCGTGTTCGCGGCCGACAGCGAGTTTCCCCTGATCGGTGATGTGACGGCGGATTTCGTCTATGCCCGCATCATGGGCACCAGCGCCAAAGAGAAGCTGGGCTACCCCTCCGCGATCCTCAAGACCTGGGCGGAGCGTGCCAAAGACTGGGAGAAGGGCGAATCTCCCAATGCGTCCCTGCTGGTGGCGGGGCCCGCACCCAAGAAGAAGCGCGATGTCTTCCTGTTCGTGATCAGCGGCGCCAAGGAAAGGAATCCGGCCGCCGCCCAAGCCATCATCGCCGGGCTTGCCTGACAACCGTTCGCGCATAGGCGCAATGCACGCGTGCCGGATGGACAAAGCCCGGCTCACATCCCAGCATCCTCGGGCAATTGGGGGACGGCCATGCAACTGATCGGAATGCTGGATTCGCCGTATGTGCGCCGGGTGGCGGTGTCACTGAAGGTCTTGGGCATCCCCTTCGATTTGGACCAGGTGTCGGTCTTCCGTCACTTCGAGAAATTCTCCTCCATCAATCCGGTGGTCAAGGCGCCAAGCTTGATCACCGATGACGGCGTGGTGCTGATGGACTCCGGTCTGATCCTGGAACATATCGCCCATGTCGCGCCGCGCAGCCTGATGCCGGCCGATCGCGCCGCGCACGAAATCGCCCTGCGCCAGATCGGACTGGCATTGGCAGCCTGCGAAAAGACGGTGTCTATTATCTACGAACATGGCCAGCGCCCGGCGGAAAAGCTGCATCAGCCCTGGATGGACCGCGTGCTGGGCCAGCTGCTCAAGGCTTACGGCGCCCTGGAAAAGGAGGCCTCGCCCGACTGGTTCACGGGTGAGGAGTTGATGCAACCCCAAATCACCACTGCCGTGGCCTGGCACTTCACCCAGCATAATTTTCCCAAGCTGGTGGCGGCATCCGATTTTCCCAAGCTGACGGTTCTGTCGGAGCGCGCGGAAACCCTGCCGGCCTTTCGGGAAATGTCTTTTCCATGAAATCGCGACGGCTCCTCGAGCAGGGCTTGCGCGTTATCCCGGCATGGCGAAAAGGAACGTCCCGAAAAGCCCAGGCGCCGGCCCTGCAACGCTCGCGGCCCTCAACCGCCTGATCGCTGCAGCTGAACCGGGCGTTAAAGGCGGCACCCGCGCCGTGCTGGGCGAGGGCCCAACTCATCCCGACATCGCCTTTGTCGGCGAACAGCCCGGCGACCAGGAAGACCTGGCCGGCAAGCCCTTTGTCGGGCCAGCCGGCAAGCTGCTGGACAGGGCGATGGCCCAGGCCGGCATCGACCGCCGCAAGACCTATGTCACCAACGCAGTGAAGCACTTCAAGTTTGAACAGCGCGGCAAGCGCCGCATCCATTCCAAGCCCACGGCCGGCGAGGTGAAGCATTATCGCTGGTGGCTGGAAAAGGAATTGGATTTGGTGAAACCGAAGCTGGTGGTGGCGCTGGGCGCCACCGCGGCCTTGGCGTTGGCGGGCAAGCCTTTATCGATCGGCGCCAATCGCGGTCCGGCAACACTCGACGGTCGGCACGCTTACATCACCATCCACCCCTCTTTTCTTCTGAGGATGCCGGAAGAAGACAAGGAGCAGGGCTGGAAGGATTTCGTCGCCGACCTGAGGCGCATCCGCAAACTGGCAAGCGGCGAGAAGCTTGCGGCCTGAACTCATAACAAATGTGATTGTGTAACGGCGGCCTTCGTCAACATAGTTTTCGAGGGTCACATTACAAATAAGCTTTGTGTTATCGTGGCTTACCGGAGCCGCGTGACGACGAAAATTTGCGACATTTGCACGAAACAGCTTGGAAAAAATGAACTGCGGGAACTGGCTAGCTATGCGTTCGGGAACCAGCCGGAGTCGCGCCGTTGTCATTTCCATCACCCGTTTTGGGGCGGGGTCTTTGTTTGCCCGATCCCAAGCGCATCAATCGCTTGGTATTCGGTGCCTGGTACGAAGAGGATATTTACGACAGATTTTGCACCGCCCTGCCGGCCGCGATGCGGGCCTTCTTCTGGCGTATTCCGCCCGCCATGCGGCGGCGCAAGTTGATCTTTGTTCATGTGCCCCGGGTGGCCGGCACATCCATCGTCCGCGCCTTGTATGGCGAGGGCTGCATCCATCATTACAGCATGCGCTACTACCGCGCCGTTCATCCGGCCTTCGCGCAAAGCGCGGACTCCTTTGCCGTGCTGCGCGATCCGTTCGACCGCTTCGCCAGTGCCTATGCCTTCATGCGCAGCGGTGGCACCCCCTCGGCCCGCCTCAGCGATGTGTTCCTGCGCCAGACCGCGCATCTGGTGACGGTGGACGACTATCTCTCCTTCCTGGAGGAGCGCGGACCGCTGGACCTGGATTTTGTGATGCGTCCGCAGAGCTGGTTTGTCTGCGATCTGGTAACGGGCGAGCCGCTGGTGAAAGAGCTGTTCCTGCTGGAGGAAGATCGCGGTGCGTTGGCTGCCTATCTTGCGCGCTGGCAGGTCGGCCCGCTGCCCTGGCTGAACCGCTCGTCGAGTGTTCACCTGTTGCTCAATGCCCGCCAGCGCCGGCGGATCGAACGCCTGTATGCCGACGACTTTGGCTTGATCGACTCAGTGCGCCGCCACAGAAGGTCGCGGAACGAGGAGATCGCGGCCAAAATCGCGGCGGAATAATTGGGTTTTTGCCGACACACCCCACAAGGGCTAGTGTCATGCGTTGGTTGCCAATGTGGCGATGTACGCGCCTGTGAGTGGATAGCAGACAGCCTTGCTTGCCACAGTGGCAACCGGTTCATTGCTCGCCCTCGAACGCGGAACCAAGCACGTTGGAACAGGAAGCCTATCGCCACGTCCCCTATGACATCGATGTCGAGCAGGCTCTGCTGGGCGCGATCCTGGTCGACAACCGGGCGATGGAGCGCGCCAGCGCGCTGATCAAGGCGGAGCATTTTTACGATCCGCTGCACGGCCGCATCTTCGAGACCATGTCATATATGATCGAGCGCGGCGGCGTGGTGGTGACGCCGCTGACCCTGCACGCCACGATGAAGGCCGATCCCGGCGTGATCGAGACCGGCGGCCAGGCCTATTTCGAGGCTCTGCGCGGCGCGGCGCCCTCCATTCCCAACATCAAGGATTACGCCAATATCCTCACCGACCTGGCGATCCGGCGCAGCCTGATCCGCATCGGCGAGGATATCGTCAATACCGCCTATGACGCCCCCACCGAGAAGACGTCCCGGGAGCAGATCGCGGAGGCGGAAAAGGCGCTCTATG
>Ga0157379_10000276_pt1 | contig 40502 bp, 34 predicted proteins | sample S25metaG_FD_121802 | JGI IMG/M metagenome (GOLD analysis project Ga0157379, IMG submission 121802) | Switchgrass rhizosphere microbial communities from Kellogg Biological Station, Michigan, USA - S2-5 metaG | ecosystem: Host-associated > Plants > Roots > Rhizosphere > Soil | place: USA... | reverse complement strand
CCAGACGGGAAAGACCGCATTCGAGAAGGTGTTCGGGATGCCGCCGTTCGACTACCTCGCGAAGCACCCCGACGAGGCGTCGCTCTTCAGCGAGACGATGGTGGGGCTGCACGGACCGGAGACTCCGGCGGTCGCCGCCGCGTACGACTTCTCGAAGTTTCGGACAGTCGTGGACGTCGGCGGCGCCACGGGCAACATGCTCGCGGCGATCCTGAGCCGTCATCCGGGCCCGCGCGGAATCCTGTTCGACCTGCCCCACGTGGTGCGCGAGGCGCCGGCGCTCCTGGGAAGGGCCGGCATCGCCGACCGCGTCACGATCGAGTCCGGCAGCTTCTTCGAGTCGGTGCCGAAGGGCGCGGAGGCCTACATCCTGTCGCACATCATCCACGACTGGTCGGAGGCGCAGTGCCTGACGATCCTGGGCCACGTGCGCAGGGCGATCGCTCCGAACGGGAGGCTCCTCCTCGTCGAGATGGTGCTGCCGCCCGGCGACGCGCCGCATCCGGGAAAGCTGCTCGACATCACGATGCTGCTCCTGCCAGGCGGACAGGAGCGCACGCCCGAGGAGTACAAGGACCTGCTGGCGAAAGCCGGGTTCCGCCTCGAGCGCGTGGTGCCGACCGAGTCGCCGGTCAGCGTGGTGGAGGCGGTGGCGGTGTAGGGGGGCGACGAGGTCGCAGCGGAGGAGTCATGCTCGCCTCCACATTCGTCGGCATCAGCGTGGACGGGTTCATCGCCCGCCTGAACGGGGAGTTCGATTTCCTGCCGGCGGGCGGCGGGGAAGAGCACGGCTACCGGGAGTTCATGGCCTCCGTGGACGCGCTCGTCATCGGCCGCGGCACCTTCGAGACCGTCCTCAAGTTCGAGGAATGGCCCTACGGGGACAAGCGCGTCGTCGTCCTGAGCACCAGGCCGCTCGACTTCTCGGGCGTGCGCCGCGAAGGCGTTCGGGTGGAGCAGATGTCCGGCGATCCGGGCGGGATCGCGGCGCGCCTCGAGGCGCAGGGCGTGCGGCACGCCTACATCGACGGCGGCATCACGATCCAGCGGTTCCTGAGGGCCGGGCTCATCCAGCGGCTGATCATCACCCGCGTGCCGGTGCTGATCGGCACCGGCATCCCGCTCTTCGGCGTGGTCGATGCCGACGTGCCGCTGCGCCACGTCGCGACGCGGACGTACGCCAGCGGGCTGGTCCAGAGCGAGTACGCCGTGGCAGACTGACGCACCCTTCGACGCGCGAAGGGATCGAGGGACGAAGGGCGAGGGACGATACATGACCGGCGCCTGTCCGATGAAGTTCACCGACCCGCCCGGAAAGGCGGCGTCCGACCATGGCAAGTACGTGACCGTGTGGAAGAAGCAGTCCGATGGAACGTGGAAGGTGCTTCTCGACGTATTCAATACCGATGTCCCCCTCGCCGGCGCCTCCCCCAAGACCATCCCATGAGACCCCGGCTCGTGGATGATCCCGCCGTCGCGGCGACGCGCCGCGTCCGGCTGATCACCCGCGCGATCCTGGCGATCGGCTTCGCCGCCGCGGTCGGCGTCTACGTGGCCGCGAGCGCGAGGCCCGAGGATCCCCTCAACGAGCAGCTGACCTCGAAGAAGTACCTCCACGATCTCGAGGTCTACGGCGGCAAGGCCAACGTCCTGGCGGCGGAGTTCCGCGACTGGTTCGCCGGGCTCTGGTACGGGAGGAACCTGGCTTTCACGATCGTGGTCCTCACGATCGTGGCGGCGGCGCTCTACCGCTTCTTCGCGACCCCGCTTCCGCCTCCGGAGGAGCTCGAGGATCTCGAGCGGCCGCGTCCCGGCCCTCGAAGGCTGTAAAAAAACCGGCCGCCCGGAGAGGAAGCCAGGCGGCCGGCGAACCGAACCGGGAGAGAACGCGGTTCGGGATCCTTGGTTTCGGGATTACTGGACGACGACGGTTCCGGTCATCGCGGCGCCGTGCGGGATGCAGTGGTACGCGAAGGTTCCCGCCTGCGTGAACTTCCGCTCGAACGTCTTGCCCGAGCCCGTGCCGGAGTCCCAGAGACCGTCCGGGCGGCACCCGCCCGAGCAGCCGCCCGACGTCGTCGAGTGGGAGCCGCCGACCCAGACCCAGCGGACGGTGTCGCCGACGTGGATCCGCGTCATGTTGCTTCCGCTCGTCTGATCGACGAAGTTGAGCCCGTTCTGTCCGACGTTGACGACGAAAGTCTGACCCTGGGCGACCGGCGTCGGCGTCCTCGTCGGTGTCGGCCGCGGAGTGCTCTGCGGGGTCGGGGTCTGCGTGGGCGCCGGCGGGGGAACGTGGCCCGGAGGGCCCGGGACGTCCTCGGATCCGATGACGAGGAAGGGATCCGTGGTCTGGTTGTCGATCACCGCCGCGAAGCTGAAGACCTCCGCGGTCGCGGTCACGACGATCACCGCGTCGTTGACCGACTCCGAGGGGCGGCCGATCGCGCCGAAGATGTTGTTGATCTGGACGCCCGAGTGCGCGTCGATGGACCGCGTCTGGCTCCCGAGAAGCTGGCCCTCGGCGTTGAACACGTCGAACCGAGCGGACACCGCGCCGTCGGTCGGGTTGAAGGCGCCCGCGTTCGTCCGGAACCCGAGGCCCGCGCCGCCGTTGGCGATCTGACCGAGGAAGGTCACCGGCTGCGCCGCCGAGGTGGTGACGCCCGGGATGAACATGCCGACCGTCGGCACCGGCGAGGTCGAGTAGAGCCGGCTCGTGACTCCGATGTCCGCGGCGCTTCCGCCCGCCGTCACCTGGAACTCGATGCCGCCCGCAGTGTTCGGCTCCGAGAAGGCGACGCCCACGATGTCGTTGAAGGACTTGGTCTCGCGCGGCGCGACCACGATCTGCAACCCGCGGTCCACCCCGGGACACGGCCCGATGAAGCAGCGGTACGTGGCCTCGATCGAGATGGTCGAGTCGTAGGACGTGTTGAACACGCGAACGTCCGAGAAGAAGGGCGCGACGCCGACGATCGACGCCGCCGTCGGCAGCGTGATGCGGTTCGGATCGTCGAGCGCGAGCGCGTGACCGCCGACACACAGGAGAGCGAGGAGCGCGAGAGACCAGACGCGAGAACTCCGAATCTTCATGGCCTACCTCCAATCGCCGAGGTGAATCTCTTGGAATCCGGATGGGCAACGTTCGGCGAGAGGCGCGTCATCCCGTTTAACCCCGCGCTAAGAGTCGCGTCACACGCGGCGTCGTGACGCGACTCTCAAGAGTTCGTTAAGCCGGATCGCGTGGCGCGCGTTGTACGCTGTGCCGCACGATGTGGCTCCGTCATCTCTTCGCGATCGCGGTGCTGCCGTTTACCGCGGCGATCCTCATTCCGGTCCTGATCGCCCGCCGCAACGCGACGACGCTCGCCGTGGGCGATTCGCCCGGCGCCGTCCTGATCCAGCTCGGGGGAGTCTCGCTTTTCGGCGTCGGTCTTCTGCTGTTCGTGCAGTCGCTCCGCCGGTTCGCATCGGAGGGGAAGGGAACGCTCGCGCCCTGGGATCCGCCGCGCGCGCTCGTCGTGCGCGGACCGTACCGGTTCGTGCGCAACCCGATGATCTCCGGCGTCGTGTTCGTCCTCTTCGGCGAGGCGCTCGCCCTGCGGTCGACTCCCCACGCCGGCTGGGCGGCCGCGTTCCTCCTCGCCAACCTGATCTACATCCCGCTCCTCGAGGAGCCCGTGCTCGAGGATCGGTTCGGGGAGCCCTACCGGGAGTACTGCCGCAAGGTGCCGCGGATCTTCCCGCGGCTGCGCCCATGGGATCCGCGCTGAGCCCGAGGGCGAGCGCCGCGTTCCTGGCGCTGGTCTGCGTGCAGGCGGTCCACTCCGTCGAGGAGTATCGGAACCGCCTGTACGAGGTCCTCGCGCCGGCCCGGGCGGTGAGCGGTCTGATCTCTCCGGATCGCCGCGTCGGGTTCGTGATCTTCAACGCCGCGCTGGTGGCCTTCGGCCTCTGGTGCTGGCTCGTCCCGATCCGCCGTGGCCGCCCGTCGGCGAGAGGGCTCGCGTGGGCGTGGGCCATCCTCGAGGCGGCGAACGGCACGGTGCACGTCGCCTGGGCGCTCTCGGCGGGCTCCTACCGCCCGGGCCTCTACACCGCACCGCTCCTGATCGCCGCTGCGATGTTCCTGGCGGTGTCGCTGCAGGCCTCGCGGCGCAGAGTGGAAACGTGAAGCGCGTCGGACGTGTCGTGAGTCTCGCGGCCGTCGTCGCGCTCCTCCTCCTGACGGCCTACACCGGGATCGCCGACGGGCTCGACGCTTTCCGCTCCGCCTCCGCCGTCGAGCCGCTGGAGCGCGTCGGCGCGGCGATCCAGATCCTCTACGGCGGCCTCGCCGCCGCGTCGCTCGTCGCCTCGGCGGTGTCGCGGCGCTGGGTGCTCCCGCTCCTTCTCGCGTGGGGTGCCGCGCTGACGGTGACCGGCGGGCTCGCGCCCGTCGTCTGGGGCGAGCAGGGCGCGCTCGTCGGCGTCCTCGGCGGGCTTTGCACCGCCGGCGTCGTTGCGCTGGTGTTCCGGGCCTGCCGGAGTCACAATCGAGGCGTGTCCGGGCGAAGCCGGGGACGAACGGAGGCGGAGACCGGGTGACCCTCCCGAGGCTGGTCGTCTGGATGCTCGTCTGGGGGACCGGCTGGGCTCTCTTCTTCCTCCGTCCGGAGGGCCTCGATTCGTGGGGGGTCGTCCTTCTGCTCGGCGTCGCGCCCCTCGTCCTCACGATGCCGCTCCAGTGGAAGCGGGATCCGGGAAGCCGCGCCACGGCGGCCGTCCTTTGTCTCCTGGTGCTCGTCTTCCTCGCTCTCGTGTTCGTCGCGCCTCCGTCGTGGCGGTGGCAGTTCCCGATCGATCCGGCCTTCGCCGCGGCGATCCGGGCCTTCGGAGCGCTCATCGCGGCAGTCGGGATCGCGGCGAACTTGCGCCGGTTCGTGCGCGGCCCGGCGCCCGCGCGCTGACGCGCGAGAACCGGAAGAGCCCGCTGACGCGCGGGAACCGGAAGAGTCCGCGGACGCGCGCGGAGGCTTTTCCGAAACAAACGGGCCGTCTTTTCGTGACAAGGGAAGAGGTGCATCGATGAAGAGCCTGGCCCGTCTCATCCTTCCGGCGGCGCTTCTGCTCTCGTCGGTGGCGTTGCCCGCGGCTCCGGCCCCCGCCGGAAAGGTCGAGCCGCAGACTCTCGGGAGCCGCAGGCTCTGGATCTACACGCCGCCCGGATACGACGCGGCGGCGACGACGCCCTACGACCTGATGCTGGCCTTCGACGGCGAGGAATACCTGGAGGACATCCCGCTGCCGAAGATCCTCGACGGCCTGCTGGCCGCGAAGAAGGCGCCGCCCTTCGTCGCCGTGCTGATCGACAACGGAAGCGGCGCGCAGCGAATCGCGGACCTCGGGAACCGTGCGTCCTTCGCCGACTCCCTCGCCGAGGAAGTGCTGCCGTTCGTTCGAAGGGGCTGGAACGTGACGCACGATCCGCTGCGCACCGTCGTCACCGGCTCGAGCGCAGGGGGCCTCGCCGCGGCCTTCGCGGCGTTCCGGCATCCGGAGCTCTTCGGCGTCGTCGTCTCGCAGAGCGGAGCGTTCTGGCGCGGCGCCGAGGCGTCCAACGATCCGCCCTACGAGTGGCTGACGGCCCAGTACGCGGCCGCGCCGAGGAAAGACGTCCGCCTCTTCCTCGAGGTCGGCGCGAAGGAGACCCGCGGGGCGCTGGGCGGCGCCGCCCCCTCGATCCTCGAGGCCAACCGCCGCCTCCACGACGCGCTGGCGAGGAAGGGCTACCGCGTGACCTATTTCGAAGTCCCGGACGGCCAGCACGCGCCGGAGTTCTGGAAGCAGCGATTGCCGGCGGCGCTCGAGGCGGCCGCCAGGGAGAAACCGTGACCCTCCGCGCCGGGACGGGGCCTCTCACCGGGGACGGCGTCCCTCGAGTCGAGGGGTCATGACGAGCTCGAGGAAGACCGTCCGCGTCCGGCCGGCGCGGCCGCGCGACACCGCGGCTCTCGTCCGTATGCGCCGCGCCCTCTGGCCGGAGGGATCCGCCGCCGAGCACCGTTCGGAGCTCGTGCGGTTCTTTCGCGGGCGCGGCGAGAAGTCCGAGCCGCTCGCCATCCTGATCGCCGAGACCGACCGGGGCCGGCCCGTCGGCTTCGCGGAGGTCTCGATCCGCGCCTACGCCGAGGACTGCCGGACGGACCGGGTCGGGTTCCTCGAAGGCTGGTGGGTCGCTCCCGGAGAGCGCCGCCGCGGCGTGGGCCGCAAGCTCGTCGAGGCCGCGGAGGGCTGGGCGCGGAGGCGCCGGTGCCTCGAGTTCGCGTCCGACGCGCTGCCCGACAATCGGGTCAGCCTCGCGGCGCACCGCGCGCTCGGCTTCGCCGACGCGGGCACGGTCGTCTGTTTCCGCAAGGACCTCTCTCCCGCGCGAGGATCCGCGAGGTAGGCGTTGGCAGCCCGGTTGCATCGGATGAAGTCGGATGAGCGATCCGCTCGCGACCTATCTCGAGGATCACCTCGCCGGCGCCTCGGCCGCGATCGATCTGCTCGAGTCGCTCCGCGACCAGCACGCGAGCGAGCCCCTCGGGCCCCTGGCGGCCCAATGGCTCGACGCGATCACCGACGACCGGAAGACCCTCCTCCAACTCATCGACCGCGTGGAGCACGGACCCCACGTCGGCAAGGAGGACGCGGCGTGGCTCGCGGAGAAGGTGAGCCGCGCGAAGCTCGGCCGGGTTTCCAAGGGAGATCTGGGAACGTTCCAGGCGCTCGAGACGCTTTCGCTCGGCATCCTGGGGAAGCGCGCGCTCTGGAAGGCGCTGGCGGCGGCCGCCCCCGAGGACCCGCGGCTCGCCGGCCTCGACTACGACGCGCTGGTCCGCGGCGCCGAGTCGCAGTTCGCCTCGGTCGAGGAGCGGCGTCTCGCGATCGGGCCGAGGGCCCTGTCGGTGCCCGTGGGTCAGCCCGCGCGAGGGTGATCCTTGGCCGGAGTCCATCCCGTTGACGGCGAATTCGGCCTTCGAGTCGCTCGACTACGTCTACTGGGCGGCGCCGGATTTCGAGTCCTCGCTCGCGTTCTACACCGGCGCGCTCGGCGGGGAGCTGCTCTGGCGCGTGCGGGACGGGGAGACGTGGGTCGCGGCCGTGCGCCTGACGGAGTCCGGACCGCCGATGCTGCTCGCGAACCATCTGGAGCCCGGCCGGGGCCTGCTCGTCTATCGCGTCAAGAGCCTCGAGGAGACTCGGGCACGGCTGCTCGCGAAGGGATGGGCGCTCGCGGGAGAACCGTTCGAGCTGCCGCAGGGGCCATGCCTCGTGCTGGAAGACCCGGGCGGCCAGCGGCTCGCCGTGTACGAGCGCGTCCGTCCCGAGATGGATCGGCATTTCCTGGGGAGGTACGACCCATGATCCGAAAGCTCGCGTCCGGAAAGTATCGGCTCTATTCGCGCAAGAAGGATCCGAAGACGGGGAAGCGGAAGAACCTCGGGACCTTCGGCACGCGCGCGGCCGCTCAGAAGCACGAGCGCGCCGTCCAGTACTTCAAGCGCGCCTGAAAGAAAATCGGGGAAGCGGCTCCGGCGGGTGGGCCGGCGATCGGTGTCGAGAGGAGTGGCGAATGAAGCGGATCATTCGGTGCGTGGTCCTCGGAACGGGTCTTGCCGCCGTCGCGCTCGCCCAGACGCCGCCACCCGACGCGACGCAGCTTTCGACCGTCACGCTCCCGCCCGAGCTCGCGCGGGTGCTGACCGATTACGAGAAGGCCTGGCGTGCCCACGACGCGGCGGCCCTCGTCGCGCTCTTCGCCGAGGACGGCTTCGTGCTCGCCAACGGAGCGCCTCCGGTCCGGGGGCGGGCCGCGATCGCGAAGGCCTACGCGAACGCCGGCGGCGACCTCGTCCTGCACGCCTTCGCCTTCGCGGCGGAGGGCCCGCTCGGCTACGTCGTGGGCGGGTTTTCTCGAAGGGAAGGGCAGCCGGACGTGGGCAAGTTCACGCTCACGCTGCGGCGCGGCGGCGACGGGAAGTGGCTCATCGTGTCGGACATGGACAACGGGAATGCGAGGCGCTGAGCCCGCCTGATCAAAACACGATCGTGAGGCCCGCGCCCTTCTCGTCCTTCCCGAGGATCGGCGCGAAGGAGACCTGCACGGAGCGATCGCCGGCGCGGATGCGTTTGTTGACCGCGACGACGGTGCGGCCGACGAGCGTGCCGATGAGCGCGCCGGCGACGACGTCCGAGGTCCAGTGCGCATTGTGGTAGAGGCGCGAGAACGCGACCAGGCTCGCCAATCCGTATGCGGAGGCCGACACCCAGAAGCGGTCGGAGTGCGCGCTGATCACGGACGCCACGGCGAAGGCCTGCGTCGCGTGGCCGGACGGCATGGCCGTGTCGTTGCCGCCGTTGAAGGGCTGGAACTTGAGCGGATCGTCGGTCTCGTTGGGGCGAACACGGCCGAGAACGAACTTGATGCTGGGTGTGATCATGCCGCTCGCGAGGATGCTGGCGATGACTCCGTCGATCGCCGTGTCGCGCGCCTCGCCGTCGTGAAACACCAGGCCGACGAGCCCGTAGGCGCCCAGGACGTAGAGCGAGTATTCCTGGCCGAACGGCTCGACGGCCTTCGTGAGGTCATCGAGCGTGCCGCTCCGATGACTCAGCATGTGATCGCGAACCGTGACGTCGGCGAACGCCCCGACGAGCACGATGCCCGCGACCGCTCCGCCGGCGATCACCCACTGCTCGCCGCTCCAGCGGACCGGCGAGCCGAGGACGCAGATGGCGTCGTCGAGCGCCATGCCCGGCAGCTGCTTCAGGGTGGTCTTTCCGTCCGGCGGGGGAGCGGATTCGTCGGCGGCCGGCGGCGTCCCGGAGTCTCCGGCCGTGCCGGCGGCGTTCTCGGCGGTGGAAAGGGCGGCGACGTCGGGCGGAACGGCGCGGACGCCGTCGGGCGACTCGGCCTGCGCCGCCGAGGGAAGGCCGAAGACGAAGGCGATGCAGCCGATCGCGATGAGGCGCCGGATGGGATTCCGCGTCGAGGCGGCCGTCGCGAATGCGCCGCCCGCCGTCGTCGCGCAACCGCGTTCGGCGTCGTCATGGGCCATCGGGCGCCAGCATAGCGGCCGGGTCGGCGACCCGAATTTACCCGCGGTATAGGCGGCGCTGAGGAGGCGCCCTCTCATCCCAGGGTCACGGAGATCACGTGCGCGCGGGCATCGTCTGCGAGAGGGATCTCGTTCCCTCCTCCTTCGATGGGCCGATCGTCCAGCGCGATGCGCGCCACGCCGCGCGTCACGCCGTTCGGGTTTTCGACCGCGAGGTGGTAGCGGGCCGAGTGATAGCGAAAGACGACGTCGAAGCGCGGCCACGCGCGCGGGATGCAGGGATCCACGTGGAGCACCGTTCCGCGAAGCCGGAATCCCAGGATCCATTCGACTCCGGCCCGGTACATCCAGCCGGCCGCTCCCGTGTACCAGGTCCAGCCTCCGCGGCCGGTGTGAGGCGACTCGGAATAGACGTCCCCGGCCATGACGTAGGGCTCCACCTTATATCGGTAGAGGCCCGCACGCGTGCTGGCGTGGTTGATCGGGTTCAGGACGGAGAAGAGCTCGGCCGCCTTGTCCCCGTCGCCCAGAGCGGCGAAGGCGATCGTGGCCCAGACGGCCGCGTGCGTGTACTGGCCGCCGTTCTCCCGGACTCCGGGCGCGTAACCCTTGATGTACCCCGGTTCGAGCGCCGTGCGGTCGAAGGGGGGCGTGAACAGAAGGACCAGGCCGTCGCCGCGGCGAATCAGGTGCTCGTCGACGGCGGCCATCGCTCGCCGGGCCCGCTCGGGATCCGCGGCGCCGGAGATCACCCCCCACGACTGGGCGATCGAGTCGATGCGGCATTCATCGTTGGAGGCGGATCCGAGCGGCGTTCCATCGTCGAAGAAGGCGCGGCGATACCAGTCGCCGTCCCAGCCCTCTTTCTCGAGCGCCTTCCGGAGCGCCGCGGCGTGCTCCCGCCAGACGCGGGCGCGTTCCCGGTCGTGTCTCTCGTCCGCGATCACCGCGAAGGGCTCGAGGTTGGCCAGGAGGAACCAGCCGAGCCACACGCTCTCGCCCTGTCCGCCGGCGCCGACGCGGTTCATCCCGTCGTTCCAGTCCCCGGTGCCCATCAGCGGCAGGCCGTGTCGGCCCACCGCCAGGGAGTGGTCGAGCGCGCGGGCGCAATGCTCGTACAGCGACGCCTCCTGTTTCGACACCTGAGGCTGGAAGTAGCGGTCCATCTCCTCGGGCCCCAGGGGCGGAGCCGACAGGAACGGCGCCTTCTCGTCGAGGACGGTCGGATCTCCGGTCACCTCGACGTAATGGCGAGTCGCGTACGGCAGCCACAGCAGATCGTCCGAGATTCGCGTGCGAACGCCCTTGCCTTCGGGCTCGTGCCACCAGTGCTGCACGTCGCCGTCCTCGAATTGCCTCGAGGCCGCGCGGAGGAGGTGTGCGCGCGCCAACTCGCGGCGAGCGACCGTGAACGACATGATGTCCTGCAGCTGGTCGCGGAAGCCCCAGGCGCCTCCGGCCTGGTAGAACGCGGAGCGCGCCCGATAGCGCGAGGCGAGGGCCTGATAGAGGAGCCAGCGGTTGAGCATGAGGTTCATCGAGCGGTCCGGCGTGTGCACCTGGAGCGCGGTGAGCGTGTCCTCCCACTCCTGCTGCACGTCCCGGAGCGCGGAATCCAGGTCGAGCGACCGATAGCGGAGGACCAGCCGCCGCGCATCCGTTGCATCGGCTCCCTGACCCAGCAGGAACACGAGGGCCAGGCGCCGTCCGGGCTCCAGTCGCAGCCGAACCTGGAGCGCGGCGCAGGGATCGAGGCCGGCCCCGGCGCGTTGCGAGAGGATGACGCCCGGCGCGAGCCCCGCCGGCGCGTCCAACCCGCCGTTGCGTCCCAGGAACTCGGTGCGATCCGCCGTCCACGCCGACTGCTGCCCCGCGGCATCCATGAAGGCGACGCGGCCCGCATAGGCTTCGTTCCACGAGTTGCGCGCGAAGAGCGCTCCCGTCTCGTCGAGCTCCGTCACCATGAACGGCGCCGAGGCGCCCCGTTGCGTTCCGAGCACCCACTCCGTGTAACCGGTGACGGTGAGCGTGTGCGCCCGCCCCGTTCGGTTCTCGAGGAAGAGGCGCGAGACCTTCACGGGGTCCTCGCGCGGAACGAAGACGAGCAGGTCCGTGGCGATCCCGTTGTGCTCGTGCGTGAAGCGGCTGTAGCCCTGTCCGTGGCGGATCAGGTAGGAGCCCTCGTTTCGGATCGGGAGAGGCGTGGGACACCAGACCTCGCCGGTGTCCTCGTCGCGGACGAAGAGGGCCTCGCCGGGCGGGTCCGCGACGGGGTCGTTGGACCACTGGGTGAGCTGGTTCTCGCGGCTGTTGACGGCCCACGTGTAGCCGGATCCCGATTCCGACGTGAGGCAGCCGAACGAGTCGTTCGCGAGGACGTTGATCCAGGGGGCGGGCGTCCACTGGCGCTCTCCGAGGATCGTGACGTACTCGCTGCCGTCCTCGGAGAACCCGCCGAGCCCGTTGAAGAACTCCAGCGGGAGTCGTGGGGGAGGCACGTCCGCGTCGGGCGGGCGGGCGATCCGCGCCTCGGGAGCGCGCACCGCGGGAGCGCGCCGCAGCAGGCGCAGGACCTGCTCCGCCAGCGTGCCATGCCGTGACAGAAGGACGACGCGGGCGGCCGCGGAGAGGGCGTCGCGTTCCTCGCCCGACAGCTGGTCCCCGCGCAGCACGAAGACCTCGCCCGCCGGGTACTCCACCACCCCGGCGGAGCTCCGGGCGCCGGCGCGAACCAGGGAGTCCAGGGCGTCGCCGAGCTCGGGGGAGTAGGAGGCGGCCGACTCGTCGATGATGACGAGATCCACGGCCAGCCCCTTGAGCCTCCAGTAGGAGTGGGCGCGCAGCAGCTGGCGCACGATTCCCTGGTCGTCGACCTGGTCGATCCGGACGAGCACGATCGGCAGGTCGCCCGAGATCCCGTGCCTCCAGAGGGCCGACGGCCCCCTGGCGTTTCGGAGCAGGGTCTCCACGGGTGCGCGGAGCGTCGGATCGGAGTAGAGGATGCGCGTCGCGACCCGCTGGAACAGATGCGCCTCGTCGCTCGTGATGCCGAGGTGGCGCAGCTGGACCTGAGCCTGTGTCCACGCGAGGTCGGAGACGCGCTCGAAGGTCGCGGGGTTCCGGTACTTGTCGGCGAGGGCGAGCGCGTGCTCGCGCGTGTCGGCGGCCATCAGCGCGAGCTGGACGCGCGCCGTGGCTCCCGGGTGGAGACGGAGCCGGCGCCGAATGCTGAAGATCGGATCTAGGACCGTGCCCACCGTGTTCGACAGCGGACGGCGGTCCTCGATCGCGCTCGGATTCCGAATCGTGCGGCCCCGCCCCAGGAAGCGCGCGCGATCCGTGTCGTACTGCAGCAGGCCGACGAGCTCGCCGTGCACCGTCATCACGTGGGCCGCCCAGACCGGGTTCTCGCGATCGCGTGGGCGGCGGCTGGCCAGCAGGGCCTCGACCGAGGGGACGAACTGGGTCTGCACGAAGAGGTTCGAGAACGCGGGATGGGCGGCATCGGCCGCCGGGGGCGCGAGGACGATCTCGGCGTAGGAGGTGATGTCGATCTCGCGCGTGCGCACGCCGAAGTTCGTCAGCGAAATCTGTCGCATCTCGGCGTCATCCTCCGTCGAGACGACGACCCGCAGGCTCGTCGCGATGGCACCGTCCCGCCGGTGGATCTCGACGCGGTCTTCCGAATAGATCGCGTCGTACCGGTCGGGCTCGACTCCCGCGGGCTGATATCCCGCCGACCAGGTCTTGCCCGACTCCCCGTCGCTGACGAACACGAAGGTTCCCCACTGATCGCGTGTCGTGTCCTCGCGCCAGCGCGTCACGTCGAGTCCGCGCCAGCGGCTGTACCCGGAGCCTGCGGCGGTCATCATCACGGAATACCCGCCGTTGCAGAGCAGGTGGGTGCGCGGCGTGGGATCGTGCGGCGAGCGGAAGCGCCGCAGGACCGGAGGGATCTCGTCGCGCACGTGGAGCCGCGGCTCGCCCTCGCTCACGGGGCGCGCGACGGCCACGGTGCGGGGCGTGCGCTCCTGGAGGAGAAGCTCGGTGGCCCGGACGGCCGGCTCCTCCCCGAATCGCCGTCGCATGACGGATCCCAGCAGCACGTTGGCCAGCGCCACGATCGTCATTCCCTGGTGGTGGGCCATGAACGCCCGGACGATCGCGAAGGGAGCGCCCTCCGGAACGCGCGTCGGCGTGTAGTCGATCGACTCGTAGTACCCGTAGGGACCGAGCGCGCCGAGGGAGGCCAGACGCTCGAAATTCTCCAGCGCCGCGACGGGCTCGACCATGGCCGCCAGCGCGGTGGCGTACGGGGAGACGACGAGATCCTCCGACAGGCCCCGCTTCAGGCCCAGTCCGCTGACGCCGAAGTTGGAGTACTGGTAGGTGAAGTGGACGTCGCGCGCGTTGTAGGCGGCCTCGGAGGTTCCCCACGGAACGCCCCGCTCCTCCCCGTAGCGGATCTGCCGCCGCACGGCCAGCCGATTCGTCTGCTCGAGCAGGCTCCCGGGGGGAGCCTCGAGCACCAGATCCGGCATCAGGTACTCGAACATCGATCCCGACCACGACATGAGCGCCGAGCCGCGCCCGACCGGCGTCAGCGGCCGGCTGAGATGAAACCAGTGCTCGACGGGCACGTCGCCGAACGCGATCGCGACGAAGCTCGCGAGGCGCGCCTCCGACGCGAGCAGGTCGTAGTGGCTCTGGTCCAGCGTCCCGTCGGCCATGCGGTAGCCGATCGAGAAGAGCTCTCGCGAAGGGTCATAGAGAAACGCAAAGTCCATCTCCTGTGCGATGCGGCCCGCGGCGGCGGCGATGGAGAAGAGCTCCCCCGCGAAGGCGTCCTCGCCTTCGGCCGCGCGCTGCGCCGCCTCCGAGTCCCGCGCGTGGCTCGCGACGCAATCGCGGACGGATTTCGCCCACTCGAGCACGGCGTCGGCGCCGGTTCCGCCCGCCTCCGCCTCCTGCACGAGCGCGACGCCGATGTCGACCAGGACCTCGGCGCGGGACGAGAGCGCTTCCAGTCGCTGCGCCCATTCGTCCGGCGACGCGGGCACAGGGGAGAGGAGCGCGGCGGTTTCGCGCACGGCCTCGTCCAGCTGGCGGGCGGTCACGACCCGGCCTCGAATCCGCTCGGAGACCGCGGCCGCGGTCTCGCGCAGGATCTCGAGCGCATCCCCGATTCCGGCGAGCGCCCACTCGACGGAGGCAGGCTCCTGCAGCCGCTCCAGGCACGCCCTTCGCAGAGCGACCAGGTGCGCGGCCAGGTTCCCGCTGTCGACGGTGGACACGTAGCGGGGCTCCAGCGGCAGGTAGCTCTCGGTGTCGTACCAGTTGAAGAAGTGCCCTCGATACCGCTCGAGCTTCGCGAGGGTCGCGAAGGTCGCCTCGAGCCGCTGCACCATCTCGCCGGTACCGATCCAGCCGAAGTCGTTGGCGGCGACCGTCGACAGGAGTCCGAGCCCTATGTTGGTCGGCGACGTGCGCGCCGCGACCTCCGGCTGCGGAACCTCCTGGAAGTTGTCGGCCGGGAGGCCGTGGGACTCGGGCCCCGCGAACCGCTCGAAATAACGCCAGGTGCGGCGCGCGATGAGGCGCAGCTTCCGAGCCTGGGCCTCGGAGATCCGGGGGCCGTCGACTTCCTGCGGAGGCAGGCTGACCCACCAGGCCACCAGCGGCGAGACGACCCAGCAGACGAGGAAGGGAGCGGCCCACGGCCAGGAGGCCCTTCCGGACGCGCCGACCAGGAAGGCTCCCACCGCGGCGACTCCGAGGGCCGGGCCCATGCGGCGATAGAAGCCGGAAAGCGTCAGGTCGAAGGCGCGCAGCGCCTGGGCCGCCGGGACCCACTCCAGCATCCGGCGCCGCGTGACGGTCACCCTCCACAGCGTCCGCGCGATCGCATCCAGCCGGAGCCAGGCCGTGTGCGCGAGGAAGACGATCCGGAGGGCCGACTGCGCGAGGCCGACGGCAAGATCCGCGACGACGCCGCGCACGAAGCTCCGCTTGGCGATTCCCCGGTGATCCGGAAAGAGGCTCGTGAGGAAGGAGAGGAGCGTCGGAAGCGTGAGAACGGCGAGCACCAGGATCGTCCAGGGCCTCGGGCCGGCGTTCGGCAGGCACCAACCGGCCAGGAGCGTCGCGAGCGTCGCGGGCGCCGAGAGGCTGCGGCGGAGGTTGTCGAGCATCTTCCACCGCCCCATGATCGGAATGGAGCCGGCCGCTCCGGCTCCCCTGGGGCCGCGTCCCACGATCCACGGCAGCAGCTGCCAGTCCCCCCGCACCCACCGGTGCTGACGCGATGCGGCCACCTCGTAGTGACCCGGAAATCCCTCGAAGAGCTCGACGTCGGAGACGAATCCGGCCCGGGTGAAGAGGCCCTCGAAGAGGTCATGGGAGAGCTGCGTGTTCTCGGGCACGCGCTCGTCGAGCGCTCGCTCGAAGACGTCCACGTCGTAGATTCCCTTGCCGGTGTAGATGCCTTCTCCGAACAGGTCCTGGTAGACGTCCGACACCGCAAAGGCGTAGGGATCGATGCCGCGCGGTCCCGAGAAGACGAGCTGGAACAGCGTTCCCCACCCGGTCTCGGCGAGCGTCGGAGTCACGCGCGGCTGCAGGATCGCGTGCCCGTCGACGACCCGTCCCGCCGCGGCGTCGAAGATCGGAAGGTTCAGCGGATGGGAGATGGTGCCCACCATCCGGCGGACGGCCTCTCGCGGCAGGCGCGTGTCCGCGTCGAGCGTCACGACGTAGCGGACTCCGGAGGGCGGGGCCGCGCCGGGTTCCTGAGGAAGAAAAGACGTGTCCGTCGCGCCGCGAAGGAGCCGGTTCAGCTCGCGGAGCTTTCCGCGCTTGCGCTCCCAACCCATCCACGCGCCCTCGCTCGGATTCCAGAGGCGCCGGCGATGGAAGATCCAGAAGCGATCGCCGTCTCCCGCGGCGCTGCCGTGCTCCTGGTTGAGCTCTCGGATCGCGGCGCGCGCGACGTCGAGGAGCGCCTGGTCCTCGGGCAAACTCTCCGAGGGCGCATCGGACCAGTCCGACAGCAGCGCGAACCGGAGACCCGGATCCGGATTGGCCAGGAAGTGCACCTCCAGCCGCTGGACGACCTCGCGAATTTCGGACTCGTCGGTCAGGAGCATCGGGACGGCGACCAGGGTGCGCGAATCCTCCGGGACCCCGCCGGCCAGCTCGAGCTTGGGAAGGCGGCGGGGACCGACGAGCTCCGTGACGAACCGCTGGACGAGGCTGGTGGCCAGGTCCGACGCCGGGACGAGGGCGAGGAGCGAGAGCGGAAGGAGGACGAGCCAGGGCGCCCCCGAGGCCGCGGCCACGGTGACCGGCACGGCGAGGATCGCGGCGGTCCAGAGCCCGATGGAAGACAGGTACAACGGAACCGCCGCGCGGAACCACGCCCGCCGCAGCCACTGGCGCGCGGGAAGCCGGTATTCCAGCGCCGCTTCGAGACGCGGCCGTCCCTGCGAGATGAGGTAGTACCCCGGGTCGGCCAGGCGCGGCTCGGAGGACGGCGCGTCGGGGGACGAGGCCTTCGCGTCGAGCGCCATGCGGACGGCCCGGCGCGCGACCTCGACCTCGTCGTGCGTGCATCCCCGCGAGAGCTCCTCGACGGCGTGCCGGTACCGGTCGCGCGTCGCGAAGTCCATCTCGGCGACGCGCGTGCCTTCGCAGAGCGTCGCGTGAACGAGGCTGACGCTCTCGAAGAAGTCCGCCCAATTGACGGAGGACAAGAGCCGCATGCTGGTGATCACGTTCCGGACCGTGGCATGGGTGGCCACCTGGGCCTGGTGCTCCGTGTGGACGATCTCGTCGGTCGTGGTGCCCTCGCGGGCGAGCCGGCGGTCGAGCCAGTCGAGCGCCGGCGTGACCGCGGGATCCTGCTCGCGCAGTCTCTGGGCGAGCTGCACCGCGAAGGCCTTCGTGAACGGACGCTGCTCGAGCATCTGAACCATCGCGGCCGGCCCGGGTCGGGCGCCGCCGCCGGTGCCCAGCTGCACGTCGGCGACGGCGTCCGCGTGATCCCGCGCGACGCCGCGCGCCGCCACGCCCTCGGCCAGCCGCCGCAGGTTCTCGACGAGCACGAGGCGCAGGGAGATGGCCAGGGCCCACAGCTCCCCGATCGTCAGCGACTGCACGCGTTGATAGGCGCGAACGAACCGCCCGAGCGTCTCGAGCTCGATTCGGCTGTCGGTGTGCGCCACGAATTCCCAGGCGAGCGCATACACGCGGGGAAAGTCCTCGAGGTCTCCGGCGGCGAGCTTGGGCAGCTCGCGATAGAACCCGGGCGGCAGGTCCTCCTGGATCTCCCGGATCTGCTCCTCGACGACGTGGAAGTTGTTCAGGAGCCACTCGGCCGCCGGCGAGATCGATCGGGTCTGCCGGCTCGCCTCCGCGATCAGCCGGTGCGAGTGCAGCAGCACCCGGGCGTTCTCGCGCAGCCGCGGCAGCAGCCGCCGGCCGCGGCGTATTCCCGGATGAACGCGATGCTCGGTCGCGAGGGCGCCGGCAAACTGCTCGAGGTGCTCGGTCGAGAAGAGCTCCGCCCGAATGGGCGCATCGGGCGCTCGCATCACGCCCTTCTTACCACGCAAGAAAAGGCCGAGCCGGATGCCGGCTCGGCCGTCAAAGAGAAACGAGCGGGAGGAATCAGGCCGTGGGGGGCGACTTGACCTGGAGGTTGTTGATGACCCGTGTGACTCCGGCGACCGTATGGGCCTCCTTCTGGGCAGCCACCGAGACGTCGAGGTTGGGGACTTCGCCCGCGAGCGTCACCACGCCGTTGGTCACGTTGATGTCGATGTTCACGATGTTCGAGAAGCGGTCGGCCGTGAGCTTAGCCGTCACCGCCGCATGGATGGTGGTGTCGTCGATCTGCTTGCCCGCGGACTGGGTCGTGGAGCAGCTCACGAGCAGAAGGGCGGCGGCCAGGGAGACGCAAAGAGCCAGAATCTTTCGATGACGATTCATGGAATCCTCTGATCTTTCGGAGCGGCTCGCTCGACCCGGAAAATTCCCGTCGAGAAGAGCCGTCAGTGGAACCGAATGGACGTTTACGCGAGGCGGCGACTGCCTTTCAGGAAGTGCATCACGAGGGCGATCACCGCCAGCACGATGAGAACGTGAATGAATCCCGTCGTGAGGTGAAACGCGAACAGACCCAGGGCCCAGAGAACGAAGAGAACGATGCCGACTGTCATCAACATGAGAACCTCCAAATGCGACTTAGCACCTCTTGACTTGATTCAGCGAGACTTGATATTCGGACCGGCGCGATCACCACCCGATGCCGCCTGGACCGCCGCGAGCAGAGTCGCCAGGCCGAAAGAACTCTCGTGTCGGACGGAGTTGATGAAGAAGGCCGGAGCCTCGGCGACTCCGCTCCGGACGCCTCCCTCGCGAGTTCTTTTCACGTTCCCGGCGTGGGCGCGGGCGCGCATGTCGCGGTGGAACCGAAGGAGGTCGAGGCCGGTCTCCGCGGCGTGCCGGGACAGCTGAGGGTCGTCGACTTCCGCTCCGCTTTCGAAGATCGAGTCGTGCATTTCCCAGAACTTGCCCTGCGCAGACGCACACTCCGCGGCCTCGGCCGCTTGCTCGGAATGCTCGAACTGCTCGGGCTGGGGAAAGCTGCGGTAGACGTAGCGAAGGGTCGTGCCCATCTTTTTCTGGATCTTCTTGACGGTACGGTAGGTTTGGGAGCAGGCCGGCGAGGCGAAGTCGCCATAGGCCACCAGCGTCGTCTTGGCGAGCGGTGAGCCTCGGGTGTGGTCCCTTGCCGACACCTTCCCTGCGAGTCGGACGGCTGATCGATGATTTGTCACTGTTTGACCTTCCGGGTTAGGAGTGCCTTCGAGTCCCTGTCCGGTCCTGCGTGGAACCGTGGACGCTCATCGTGCCGCGTCGCTGCGCTGCGGTCCAATCGTTTGTTCCGTGTAAGTTCAGACGCGCGAGCGATGGAGCCGAGCGCGACGTCGAGCCCGGTTTGCCGCTATGGGAGTTGGAACGTCTTGGCCAGGAACACGGCCATCTCTCCTCGGGAGTTGAGGCGATCCGGGCAGTAACGGAGCGGATCGGCGAAACATCCGCCGGTGATGTTCTCGTTGGCGAGCCGCTCGATCCAGTCGGGGATCCCCACTCCCGGCGTGCAGACGACATCGGCGAAAATGCCTGCGCACGCGGGCGGGACGTATTCGGAGCCGTGCTCGGTCTTCAGCAGGAACACGGCCATCTCATCGCGCCGGACAGTAGCGGAGCGGGTTGGCGAAGCAGCCTCCGGTGAGGTTTTCGCGGGCGAGCTGCTCGATCCAATCGGGGAATCCCACGCCCGACAATGCCTCGACGCCGGGCCCTCATCATGAGCAGCCGGCTTCCGACCGGTCCAGTCGTTTGTTTCGCTCAGAATCGAACGCGCGAACGATGGAGGGAGCCCGCTCAGGCCGTCGCGCCTCCGGAAACTTCGAACGGTGAAGCCTTTGCCGCGGGCTCGGAACCCGATCCGGGCACGGTGAAATGGAAGGTGGACCCCGCTCCAGGCCGGCTCGTCGCCCAGATCCTCCCGCCGTGCGCCTCGATGATCGCCTTCGAAATGTACAGCCCGAGCCCGAGGCCGCGCGCATCCGAGTTCTGGAGCTGGCAGAAGCCCTCGAAGACGCGGTCGAGATCGCCTTCGGGAATTCCAGGCCCATCGTCCCGCACGGCAACCTGAAGATCGTGCCCCAGCGTCGTCGCCTGAACGGAAATGTTGCCCTTCACCGAGCTGAACTTGATGGCATTTGAGAGGAGATTCGAGAGCACTTGAAACATCCGGTCGTGATCGGCTCTCGCCCAGAGCGCCGTGTCCGGCACGGCGAGCGTCAGCGAGAGAGACTTGACGCGGGCCAGCGGGCGGAAGATCTCCACGGCCTCGCGGAGGAGCTCGGCGGCGTCGAGGGTCTGGGGAACGACTGCGAGCTTGTTGGCTTTCAGCCTCACGTAGTCGAGGAGGTGCGTGATCAACTGGTCCATGCGGCCGACCGCCCGGCGAACGTTCTTCGCGCTTTCGACGGCCGCCTCACCGTCCCGTCGCAGGAACAGCTCCGCGTTGATGGTCAGGGCGTTGAGGAGCCCTCTCAAGTCGTGGCCGAAGACGGCGATCATCCGGTCCCTCTGCGCCAGGAGCGAGTCGGAGGACGTGTGCGAGCCGAGCCCGTCGAGGAGAAACGCCGTGGGCAAAACTCGAGGCTCTCTCTTGTCTCCCTGGTCGCTGCTTCGACGACCGGCCGCCGGGCCCCTTCGGGTTCGCGGTCTCGCTTGGTTTGTCGCGCTCACCGAGCCGAAGTCGAAGGGGTGCCTCGGGGAAGGGACTTGTGACATCGCTGACCGAAGCCTAGCGCCAATGCGTCGCCAGGATCGATAGTTTGATTCGATGAATGTCAGCCGATCGGCCGATCGATCCGGCTCGAGCGCGAAGACCGTTCTAGGCCGGCGAGCGGAGAGCCTCGGCCGCCCGATGCTCACGGTAGTGCCGGTAGGTCACCGTCAGGATCGCGACCGCCGGGATCGCGAGGAAGATTCCGATCAGGCCTCCGAGCTCCGCGCCGCACAGGATCGCGAGGATGACGGCCAGCGGATGCAGGTGAATGCCTCTGCCGACGATCTTGGGGTACACGACGTAGTCCTGCACGACTCTGAGCGCGACGAGGAAGGTCACGACTGCCAAGGCCTGGCCCGGCGAGTGGAACGCCGCGAAGGTCGCGGCCACGAGGCCAACCGTCAGCGGGCCAGCGAGCGGAATGAATTCGAGAAGACCGGCGGCGATGCCGAGCACGATCGCGTAGGGGATGCCGATCAAGACGAATCCGAGCGTGCAGACCACGCCGATGAGAAGGCAGGCCGTCACCTGGGCTCGAATGTAGGCCGCCATCGTTGCGTTGAGCTCGCCGAGAAACTTCACCCCCCGGGATCGGAGGCGCCCTGGGGGAAGAATCTGCAAGGCGAGATCCCGCAGGGGCCGCGCGTCCTTGAGCAGGAAGAACCCCAGAATCGGAACCAGCATGAGCCAGGGCAGGGACGTCAGCCAGCCGCCGATTCGCGGAAGCAGATCGCTCGTCAAGTACGTTTCGCCGGCGGCCACGCTCTGGTGAACCGCTCGATCGAGAGCCTCACGCAGCTCTCCGGGGAGCACCCGAAGCTGATAGCCCGCTTGCAAAACGTGCCACTGGTCCTCGGCTCGCGCGAGGTAGGTCGGCGTCTGCCTGGCGAGCTCCGCGATCTCCACATTCAGCAGCGGAAGGAGCAGGATGATCGCAACGGCGAGGGATCCGAGAACGACGACGTAGATCACGCCGATCGCCAGGGGAAGCGGGATCACGAAGCTCTTCCGCCGCGCGGAAACGGGCCGGCGAAGCACGCGAACCAGAGGATCGACCAGATAGGCAAAGAAAACCGCCAGGACCAGCAGGAGAAGAACGCTCCTCAGGCGGTACAAGACCCACAGCGCGAGGGCCGCGCCGAGCAGCAGCGACATCACCTGCAGAGTCGCTCGGACGAGTGAACGCGAAGAGTCCTCTTCCGCGACGTCCTCGGAGGAGCCGACCGAGCGGACACTCGCCGCGGGCTCGCCTCTCAGGGATTTCCTCCGTCGGGCTTCTTGTCCTTCTCCTCCGGCTTCTCTTTCTTCGCCGGCTGGGACTTCTGCTTTGGGGCGTGAGCTGCGGGTTTATCCGAGTCGGCCCGATGGGGCTGCTGGCCGTGTTCCGCCGGAGGCTGAGCCTCCGGGCGGTGCGATTCCATGGGCGGCGCCTCCGGCCCCTTCCGCTCCTTTTCGCTCTGGGTCCGGGGCTCGGCCGAAGGCTTGGCATGCTTGTTCGCTTGCGAAGCGTCGGACGAACGGGCGGGCTTGGCCTCGTGTGCGGGCGCTTGGGCCGCGTGTTTCTCGTCTCGCGAGGGCTCGGGCGCGCGGGAGGCCGTTTGCGGCCGGGCGGTTGCCGCCGCCTTCACCTCGCGCGCGGGCGCCACGACCGAGAGATGCGAGGTTCCGGCCGGCATCGCGCGGGGCGCGGTTCGGGCGGTCTCGATGCTTTTCGTTTCGATCTTTCCGCCGGCGCGCTCGATGGTCGCCATCGGGAGAGCCTTGTTTCGGACGATGCCGCCCGACACCACGAAACTCGTGACGGGTCTGGTCTGCCGAAAGATCTCCGCGCTTTGTCCCGCCGGGAGGCGGACGGCCGCCACGTTCCTGCCGACGAAGCGGTTGGTCGGCACGAAGACGTACTGAGTCCGAGTCACGACGACGGGACTCCCCGAATAGCCGGAGGCGCCGAAGGCGACGGTGGGAGGCAGCGGCGCCCAGCCGACGTAGTCGTTGCTGTAGCTCCACGTCACCCACGCCGGTGCCCAGACGGTTCCCGGAACCCATGACCAGCCGTAACCCGCGATCGACGTCCAGGTCCCGTAGTGGTAGGGGCTGCCTCCCCACGGGTCCTCGGACACCCAGGTCCATCCGTAGTCCGTGTAGATCCATTGGCCGTTGCTGTACGGCTGCCAGTCCGCGGCGACTCGCGCGGGCACCCAGCACTGGCCGTAGCTGCAGTCGACCCAGCGGCCGTAAGGCGCCAGCTCGTCGTAGAACCCTCCGATCGTCACGTTCACGGCGACCTGCGCCTGGGCGGCCGGCGGAACGGCGAAGCTGGCCACTGCCGTGATCAGGAGTAGCGTTCGTATTGCAAGGCTCTTCATTGTCGTGCTCCCTCGAAGTTAGATTCCTGAGCAAACTCCGGACTTCACCGCATCGATCATGTCGCCCCCGCTCAGGCAGATCCAATCGTTTGTTTCGTTGGTATTGAAACCTCGGAGTGATCGAGCAGAAGCGAGAAGTCAGGGCCGTGCGGGATGACGAGCATCCCGGAAATGGTGGTCAGGAACCCAGCGGCGATCGCAAGACCGCCGTGCTGCGCGCCGGCGCTCCCTACTCGTGTGGGTCCGCCTCAGCTGACGCGGCGCGCGAGATCCGACTTGACTCTGGCGAGCCATGACACGAGGAGATGAATCCGGGCGCCGTCAGGCTGTTCCGAAAAGGGAAGAGCCGGAGCCGGCCATTGGGATCCCCCGACGACGTCCCGGCTGTCGATGGTCCAGTGGCGAAGAGTCCGACTCGAGATGGCGTGAACCGACTGGCTGCTCATGAGGGTGCCTGCTGTCTTGCGGAGACCGCGTGAGCCCTCGGGGTCAGTCACCACGTGATGACCTGACCCCAGGAGATCACATCTCCCGTTTGCCTTCAGGTCGTTCTCGGCGTCGGATTGACCGCTTCGCCAACCTTGTGTCCAGTCGCAGCTCCGGCAAGACCGCCGACCGCGGCTCCCGCGACTGCGCCAACGGGACCACCCACGACTGCGCCAACGACTGCGCCGGTCGCCGCGCCGCCAGCGGTCCCCACTCCGGTCGCAACCGGCTGAGTACCCGGCGCTCCTGTCGGATTGGTCGCTTCAGCGACCTTGTGTCCAGCTGCGGCTCCGGCCACGCCTCCAACGGCGGCTCCCACGGCCGCGCCGACGGGACCACCCAGGACCGCACCAGCTACTGCACCGGTCGCCGCGCCGCCGGCGGCTCCCAGTCCGGTACCAACCGGATGAGAACCCGGCTCTCCCGTCGCTGCAAATTCCTTGTCCAACATATGAGCCTCCTTCTGTTCGTGACCAACGACACGACACATGGGTCAGCATGTACGGCCGAGCTGGCGGCGTCCAATAGCTAGATTCGATCGGTCCGGGATGTTCGAACGATCGATCCTGAAGGCTCGGAAGAATCGTCGCAACCGGCTAGATCGATTTCAGGTACTCGACGAGGTCCGTCTTTTCCGCGGCGCTCAGGCCGAGCTTGAAGAAGCCGTCGTAGTGATCGACGACGTCTCGCAACGTCGCGAAACGTCCGTCGTGGAAGAACCCTCCCTTCGCGTGCGCGAAGAGACCCTTGAGAGGCGCCGTGCGGTAGCGCTTGTCGGGCGCCCGATTCGCCTGGAAGTCGTCGATGCCGATCTCGGCGGCAGTGTGCATGTTCCAGCCGGGCTCGGTGAAGATCGGCGGCACGTGGCAAGTCGCGCACTTCGCCTTTCCATCGAAGACGAGCCTCCCGCGATCCGCCCCCTTCGCGTCGAAGCTCCCGGTCGGCGGAATCGGGGCCGGGATGGCCAGTTGATAGAAATGGAGGGCCGGGAGCTTCGAGGTCACGAGATCGGGATCGTTCCTCACATGGCCAAACCCGGCCTTGGCGGCGACCGGGAATTGGACGGAATCGTTCAACCGGGAATCCAGGAACGTTCCCTTGCCGTGCATCTCGAGAACGGCGACGAACGCGTTCCAGTGCGTGACCGAGCCCCACCCGGTCCAGGTATGGAGGTTCACGCCGGCCAGGCCCAGAGCGGGAGGGATCAGTGTCGCCGCCGATTTGCCGTCCGGTCGAAGAGCCTTCCCGTCCGTGAAGAGCTCCGCGTCGAACTTGCCGGGCCCCCAGCCGTTCAGGACTTTCCGCACCGTCGCATCGTCGGCGCCCAGGAGCGCGCTCACGACGGAGAGATCCGGAGCCAGGGCGATGATCGCCCCGACGTTCAGGTCCCGGTTCGCCCATCCGTCCAGACGATGGCCGATTCCGGGGGAAAAGGAATCGTCGACGGTCGAGTGACACAGGGCGCATTGGATTCCGACGGATTTCAGCTTGCCGTCGGGCGCGAAGAGCCCGGTCACTCCGAGGACCGCGTTCAGCTTGAGGAGGGCCAGCGTCGTCGCCGGATCCTCCAGGTCGACCTTCCCCTTTTGGATTTCGCCGGCGAGCGAAGCGGGGAGCGCGTCCGCATCGACCTTCAACCCGACGGACAGGGCGGTCTTGGGGCTCACGCCCGGTCCGACGCCGCCGAGCTTCTGGCCGGCGATGGCCTGATGCAGCTTGATCGTGTCGCCCCAGAAGGCCTCGTCTCCGAAGGTGTCATAGCGAAAAATCCGGCGCCCCGCCTCGATCATCGAGTGCGTGTTCGTCGAAATCACGTCGTCGAAGGGAGCGGGCGGGTTGGGCGGAGGCGTGGCCGCCGGCATCCGGATCCAGGCGAAAAGGAAAGCCAGAACCAAACAGATCGTCAGAGTGATCTGAAAGCGCTTATTCGTTGACAAGTATCCCCTCTCTCGACGGTCCCGCCACGGTCTGGTACAGGCCCGGCATCGGCTTCGAAAGGCATGGTCCGAAGTGGATCAGAATCCCGATGATGGGACGCCGGCTCAACCGGATCCAATCGTTTGTTACGACGGATTTGAGATCCCGGAGCGATGGATGTCGTTCGAGAGCCGCCACAGCATCGCCACGACGGGCCACGGCCGGGGCGCTAGACCAATTCGTGCTGGTGCGCGAAGGCGACTGCGGCGAGCCGGGTATGGACGGCGAACTTCTGCAAGAGACTCGCAATGTGATTGCGCACGGTGGCCGGCGCGATGAACAGTTCTTTCGCCAGCGCCACCGTCGTCAAGCCCTTTACGAGACCGGATAGGACTTCCCTCTCGCGGCTCGTCAACGCGACCTGCTCCTCGGCTGCGGGCCCGACCGGCGCCAGCGGCTCACGCGAAGGAGGCGCCGACGGGTGCGCGAAGGGTACGGTTCCCTTCTCGCGGAAAACGTGCACGAGGGTGGCCAATGCGGGGTGGTAGGACGGGATGGAGAAGAGGGAGGTCGAGACTTCTGTCCTCGACCCGTCTCCGCCTTTGACGCTCAGTCCGAAAGGGTGGACGCGCTCCTTCCGTCCGCGAGCCTGCTGGGCCACCGGGCAGCCTCTGTGGCAGTACGTGTTGCCATTGGCATCGCGGCCTTGCAGAACCTCGTAGCAGGGTTTGCCCAGGACGGCCCGCGCGCTCATTCCGAGGAGCTTTTCGGATGCCTTGTTCCAGTGAATTATGCGAAGCGCTCCGTCCATCGCGAAGGCGGCTTCACTCGCTCGGGAGATCCGATCCAACGTCTGGTTTGATATTCGCACCTGGTGTGTCCCGTCGTTGGCCGTCGGCGTGGTCCCGATTGTCATCTCGTGGCGATCCGAGCCGCTTGGAAGCTACTGGCGGCCAGAGGCTGATCATCCGGCCTGGCCGCCAGCAGATCCAATCGTTTGTTGCGTCGGTCTTGAGCGTCTGTAGTTATGGAACGGATGCGGCTGCCGGAAGGAGCTCCCAAACGTCACCCCACCCGCAGCGAGTCGATCTCCTTCTTCTCGTAGAGGACGACGCGATCACGCCCGGCGCGCTTGGCTCCGTACAGGGCCTCGTCCGCCTCGCGCAGGAGCTCACGCGCAGTCATGCCGTCACGCGCCTCGGCGACGCCGGCGGAAACGGTCACCGCGCCGAGGAGGCGATCGCCGTGGCGAATCTGGAGGTCCCTGACCGCCAGGCGAATCTCGTCGATCCGTTCGAAAATGTCCGCGAGCGAAGAATTCGGCAGCACCAGCACGAATTCCTCGCCGCCATAGCGGCAAGCGATGTCGCTCTTGCGCAGCTTCTCGTTCAGCACCCGACCGACCTCGCGCAAGAGCGAATCGCCGGGATCGTGCCCGAAGGCGTCGTTGAAGCGCTTGAAGTGATCGAGGTCGAGCATGGCGATGCTGAGGGCGGTCCTCTCCCGCGAGGCCCGATGCAGCTCGCGCGGAAGGCTCTCTTCCAGGTAGCGCCGGTTGGCCAGCCCGGTCAGCGGATCTCGGATGGCCTGCTCGCGCAGCTTCTCCTGCCGTCTCAAGTTGGACAGGCATAACGTGACCGCCTCGCCCACGGTGACCCCCAGGCGATTGCGGTCGGCCCGATTCTCCTCGGACTCCGCGTCGCCGAAAAGACACAAGAGCCCTAGTGTTTCGCCGCAAATCGTCAGGGGGACGCAAAGAGAGGCCCCGCTCGGCTCGTGACCGAAATGGCGGCAGAGCGGGCTCGTCCGCGGATCGACGACCTCGTGAGGCCGACCCCGTTGCATCGCAAGGCAGTCTTCCAACGAGAAGAGAGCCACGGGCGGCGCGTCATCTCCCCAGCGCGCGACGGTCTCGAGAGACGGATCCTCGGCGCCCACACTCGCGAGATACCCGCTCTGTCCGGCGAAGAGCTGGGGTGCCATTCTTTCGATCAAGCCGTAGGCTTCCTCCTCTGCGGTGCATCTCTGAAGGAGGTCGATCATGCGGTTGAGCAGCTGCAGCTCGCGGTCGCGCTGCTGCAGAGTGGCGACGACGGTCAGCAGCTCTTCCTTGTCCCTTCGCAGCTCGGCGGACACGTGCGAGCGCTCCGTGATGTCGCGGACGTTGCATTGAATCACTCTCTTGCCGGCGACCATGTAGAGGTTGCTCACGAACTCGACTTGCCGCGTCTGCGCCGTCTTGGTCTCCAGCGGCAGATTCGCGTAGCGGATGTACTCCCGGTCCTGCAACTGCCGAAAGGCGGCCCGGCTCTCGGCGACATCCTTGAATGGGCCGATTTCCCAGAGTGCCTTTCCCAGCATCTCGGTGTGCGTGTAACCCAGCATGTCCGTGAGGTAGGGGTTGACGTCGGTGATCTGTCCCGTGTCCGCGTCCAGAATGAGTATGCCGTCCTGCGCGGTCTCGAAGAGGCGACGGTACCGGAGCTCCGAATCCTGCAGTGTGCCGGTGATCCGGCTGGGCTCGTCGAGAACGAGGTTCGCCGGCGCAGCTTCGGTGGACGAGGCGTGCTGGAGGTCGGCCTCGACCGCTCTGTCGCTATCGATCCTCATGCATGCTCCATCGTGGTCTGGCACGAGAGCTCGGTGGCCAAACTCCAGATCAACACGATTCACTATGCGGCCTCGCCTCAGGCACATCCAACCGTTTGTTTCGCTGGTTCTTAGCGCTCGCGACGATGATTGATGGCGTCAGGGAGGTCGCCGGCGGAGGGTGTGTCTCCCCTCGCGCGGCAGCCGAGTGAACTAGAATCCTTCGGGGGGGAGAGCGTGGAGCTGCGGCACCTTCGTTACTTCGTCGCTGTCGCGGAAGAGCTTCATTTCGGCCGCGCCGCGAGCCGCCTGAACACCTCTCAGTCGTCCCTGAGCCAGCAGGTCCGGAATCTCGAGGCCGAGCTCAAGGTCGATCTCCTGCGCCGGGTCAGGCGGCACGTCGAGTTGACGCCCGCGGGAAGCCGGTTCCTTCAGGAGGCCCGCGGGATCCTGGCCGCCGCCGAGCGCGCGGCCGGGATGGCGAGGGAAACGGCGCGAGAAGAATTCCAAAGGCTCGTCATCGGGATCTCCCCGGAAACGGATTGGCAGTTCTTGGGCAGGGCCCTGACGATCTTCCGCGAGCAAGCGCCGTCGGCCGAGGTCCTCTTTCAGAACCTGACGCCGGAGGCCCAGGTGGAGGCTCTCCACGCGGGTCGGATCGACATCGGCTTCGTGGGCCTTCCGATCGAGGCGGAGGCTTTGGTCAGCGAAGTCACCGGACACGAGCGGCTCGTGGTCGCGATCCCCGAGAAGCACCCCATGGCTCGCAATGAGCGCATCCGCCTGAAAGATTTGTCCGGAGAAGCCTACACACTCTGGCCCCGGCACCTTTCGCCGAGCCGCTACGATCGGTTGCTGTCGATCTTTCGGCGGGCCGGGTTCGGGCCGCCGATCGCGATGGAAGGTGGACTTCCCTCCACCCGGACCGTGCTGGGGATGGTCGCCGCAGGCCTGACCGTTGCGCTCGTCGATCCTGCGATCGAGCAGAGGGCGATCACGGGAGTCGTCTTCCGCGCGATCGAAGACCGCGGGGTGTTCACCGAGTCCGGGGTCATCTACCGGCAGAAGGACGTCTCGCCCCTCCTCACGGCGTTTCTCCACGAAGTCCGTCTCATCCCGCGCCGATCGGTGGAGTCGAAGATCCGCCGCGAGAAACGGAAGACCGGCGCGAAGCCTCGACGCTTTCCCGTCAGGGCTCGCGGGGCCCGATGACCGCTCCGTAGGACCAGCCCCCGGCGAGGGTGGAATCGCGTGGCGCCGGCCAAAACAAAAAGCGCCGGGAGTTGTCTCCCGGCGCGCACGAATCCCGATGTTTGGAGATCGAGGATTAGCCCTTGCCCGGGTACGCCACGACGGTCGTGGCCTTGTCGCCGTTTTCTGACTTCGTGTACGTGACCTTCACGCGCTCGCCGACGCTCACGGCCTTCTTCAACGCGGGCATGCCGGTCAAGTCGAAGCTGTAGTCCTTCTCCTTGGGTCCTGTCACCTTGATCGACTTGCCCACCTCGTATTCCTTGACAGTTCCGATGACGACTTCCGTCTTCGCCTTCGTGTCCGCTCCCGGGCCGGTCTTCTTCGTGACCGACTCCGAATGCACCGTCGGAGCGTCGGCCGCCGTAACGGCGTTGGCCGTGGCCTCCGAGACCGCCGTGACGCTCTCCTTGCCGTCGGTTCCCTTGGTGTACTGGACCGTGGCCATCTGGCCAACGACGATTTTTCCTTCGACAGCGGCACCCTCGCCGAGGTCGAACGCGTACGATTTGTCGTCGGGGCCGGACAGTTTGATCTTCTTGCCGGCCTCGTACTCCTTGACCGTGCCCGTGACCGATTGCGCCTCGCTCTTCAAGGTCGCTCCCGGGCCGGTCTGCTTGGTCGTCGTCTCGACGACCTTCTTCTCCGGCGCCTGCGCGATTGCCTGTGATCCCGCCAGGAGGCACAGACCGAGGGCCGTTCCAATGATTCTCTTCATGATTCTCAACCTTTCAAAGAGCAGGCCGAAATTGGCCCGCATACCGTGTCGTCGCCGGGACTTCGAGAGGGTGAAATGGCCCTGCGTCGACGGGAGGGAAGGCCATCATCAGGCTTCCCCGCCGACGAGTCCAATAGTTGGATTCGTCGAGTATGAGCTGTAGAAACGCTCAAGAGAGGCTCGGGCTGTCAGGACGCCTCGAGCGCCGATCACGACGCACGAGCCGATCGATCGCTGCAGCCTCTGATCTTGAGCGCAATCAACTATTGGACGACGCCCTTTCGGTCGGGGCATGCTGACTCCGCACTCGGGGTACGGAGTGCGCAAGGCAACAGCATTCAGCCGATTCGTCGAGCCATCGTGCCCGTCGCACGAGGCGGAAGTCTGGACCTGCCGACAACCATGGGAGATCGTTCAATGCCCACGTACACGCTTCCCGAGCTCCGATACGACTACAGTGCACTCGAGCCCCACATCTCCGGCAGGATCATGGAGCTCCATCACGACAAGCATCATGCCGGCTACGTGAAGGGAGCGAATACCGCGCTCGATCGCCTCGCCGAGGCGCGTGAGAAGGGCCGCTTCGAGGACATCGGGTCTCTGGAGAAAGCCCTCGCGTTCAATCTCTCGGGCCACGTTCTCCATTCGGTGTTCTGGAAGAATCTGGCGCCCAAGGCGGGGGAGCGGCCGCGGGGCGAGCTCGCCTCCGCGATCGCCGACGAGTTCGGGAGCTTCGAAACCTTCCAGAAACAGATCAACGCCGTTGCATCGACCATCATGGGCTCGGGCTGGGCGGCGCTCGTGTGGGAGCCGCTCGGGAAGAAGCTCCTCGTCACACAAATCTACGACCACCAGTCGAACCTGGCGCAGGCGGGCACGCCCCTGCTCGTGCTCGATGCCTGGGAGCACGCGTACTACCTGCAGTACGAGAACCGGAAGACGGACTTTTTCGACGCGGTGTGGCACGTGTGGGACTGGGCGGACGTGGCGGACCGCTTTCAGGCGGCGTGCCTGGGCAACGTGGAGCTCGTCGGCGCCGGGGTCGGGGTCGATTAGACACGCCCTGAGGCTCCCGAAGAACAAGCCGAAGAGTCGTCTCGCGCGGCGAGCCTGGGATCCGCGGCGATGGGCTCTCGTGCTGGTCCTGGCGCCCCTTCTGTCTCTGGCGGTGTACGCCCTGACCGCACGCTGGCTGCTCTCGGGTCCCAGGCTTCGCGCGCTGATCAACGCGGACCCGGTATCGCTGACCCTCGATTACGACGAGGCGACCTCGTTCTGGCCCGGCCGCCTCACGATCAAGAACCTTCGGATTCGGGGGAGCGACCGGAACGTCCAGTGGATCATCCGGCTGGCCGCGGCCCGCGTCGACTACTCCGTCCTCGCGCTCCTCACGAGAACGTTTCGCGCGGAGCGCCTTCGGGGAAGCGGTCTGTCCTTCTCCCTCCGCGGCAAGCTGGAGCCCGCGGAGGCGAAGACGACGGACGCTTCCGTGCTCCCCGCCGTGCCGGGGTTCGCGGATCGACCGCTGCGGTCGGCGGAGGCCCAGGTCGCGGAGGCGGCGGGCAATCCCTGGCGCATCGATGTTCGCGGGATCTCCATCGACCACTTCGACGAGATCTGGATCGACGCATTTCGCTATCGCGGCGTCGCGCGGCTCGAGGGAGGGTTCTTCCTGCGGCCGGGTCTGCTCGTGCGCATCGGTCCTGCGCGGGTCGATTTCGATAGCGGCGAGGCGCGCATCGGGCACGCGCCCGTGGGGATCTCCGTGTCGGGGACGGTCTCCGGCGCGTTCGAGCCGTTCGAGCCACCCCGGGTGCAGGGGAGCGCGGTTTGGCAGAAGGTTTCGGGCGAAGTCAGGCTCTCCGGCCGCTTCGATCGGCTCCAGGCCCTCGAGTACCTCATTCGCGCCGCCGCCGGCACCCGCCTCGGAGACGGCATGGGGAAGGGGACGATCCACGCTTCCATCGAGCACGGCATCGCGAAGGGCGCGGTCCGGCTCGCGCTTCAGGGCGGATCGGTGCGGCGGAATGCGCTCACGCTGCGAGGCGACGCCGATCTTCAGCTGAAGATTCCGCGGTGGGATCTTGCGAACGGGCCCCTCGAGCTCTCGGGAAGCCGGCTCGCTCTTTCGGACGTCCGGTCCTCCGGCTCGGATGAGTCACGGAGTTGGTGGGGTCGATTCGGCGTTTCCTCCGCGAAGGTCGGCTCGACGAGCTCTGCGGTCATCGAAGCCAGGTCCCGGGATGCACGGCCGCTCCTGGCCCTGCTCGCGGTCGACCTTCCCGAATGGACTCGAAGTCTCGTGAACCTCGATGACTTCAACGCGACGGCCAAAGTCGACCTCGGCCCCTCACTCACTCGGGTTCAGGGCCTCGACGCGACGGGAGGTAGCTTTCGCATCCAGGGACACTATCTTCGCCGGAAGGCAGACCGGTCGGGCGCGTTCCTGATCGAGTCGGGCGCGCTGAGCGTTGGGCTCGAGCTGCAACGCGAGACCACGACGATCCGCCTCCTCGGCGCGAAGCGCTGGTTCGAAGAGCGGCCGGATGTCGGGGGTCCGACTCCGACTGCAGATGCCGCGGTCATCCCGCGGCCGGGTCGCCGGGCCGGCGCCCGCTACAGAGCCCCCTCGTTTGTGGCCGGGAGCTGATCAGACCGCAAAAAGGGGGTTCGCGTCGGGGACCCGGTCGTTCTGCCGACCGCGAGGCTGCGCCCAGCGGAGTGCCCGCCTAGCGAATTCGTCTCACGCCCCTCGGCGGCCTGGCCTCCACCAGGACAGGCTGCCACTGAATGCAGCCGGACTCCTCCACGAGAGACGAGAAAAGCCTCGTTGCGAAGCTGGCGAGTCTGGGGAGCCATGGGACGAAAGTCCGGACCCTGGCGGTGTCTGCGCAGTATTCGCACTGTGCGAACCCGTCGAGTGCCACCGCCGTCTTGTTGGCCCGGCCGCAATTTGCGCAGTTCCAATTCTGAAGAAAGGATTCGGACGCCGGACGTGTGTTCCCCATAACCCATGCCTACTTTCTTCGCCGAGACCGGCCGGGGGGCGCTCGATTGTCTTGTGGAATCGGTCCGTCGGAAGGAATCGGAATGAAAAGCCTATCACGCCGCTGTTGGAGCCCGTGTCGGCCGAATCTGCGACACTCGTTGCGCAGCGATTGAGGAGGGGGCGCGTGAAGGGTCGGGTCATTCTCCTGGCGGCGATACTTTCGGCGGCGCTGGCGCGCTTCTCGCCCGCCCAGGTCACTCCCTCCGCGGAGGCCGGCAATCCCGATCCCATGGCCGCGATGGACGCGATGGAGCCGATGGACCACTGGATGACGATGGTGCACGCCTTCGCATTCCTGACCTACAACCACCAGGCGGGCCCCTCCGGAGACCAGGACTTCGAATCGCAGAACCACTTCATGCTGGTGGCGATGCGCCGCTGGGCCGGCGGCAAGCTCTCGCTGCTCGGCACCTTTTCCCTCGAGCCGGCGACGATCCCGGCGCAGGGCAGCCCGGAGCTCTTCCAGCGCGGCGAGACCTACAAGGGACTCCTCCTGATCGACCGCCAGCACCCGCACGACTTCTTCGTCCAGCTCGCCGCGGCGTGGGAGCGGACGCTCGGGGAAGCCGGCGGCGCCAGGCTGCGCCTCGAGCTCGCGCCCGTCGGCGAGCCGGCCCTCGGCCCGACGGCCTTCCCGCACCGCCTCTCCGCGTCGGAGAACCCGCAGGCGCCGCTCTCGCACCACAACCAGGATTCGACCCACATCGCCTACGACGTCGTGTCGGCGGGGCTGACGGCCGGCATCGTGTCGCTCGAGGGCTCCGGCTTCCACGGCGCCGAGCCCGACGAGAATCGCTGGAACATCCAGGCGGGCAAGATCGACTCCTACTCGGGCCGGCTGACCCTTCGTCCGCTTCCCGAGCTTTCGGTGCAGCTCTCCGCGGGGCACCTCGAGCATCCCGAGGCGGTCGAGGAGGGCGACCAGACGCGCGTGACCGCCTCGGCCTCTTTCGAGCGGACTCTCCCCGGGGGATACGTTGCCGCGACGCTCGCCACCGGACGCAACCAGACGGTGGACGGACCCGAGTGGGGAACGCTCCTCGAGTGGACCTGGAAGTTCTGCAACGCGAACTTCCTCTTCGGCCGCCTCGAGAGCGTCGACCGCGACCTGTACGAGCTCGAGCACAAGCTCCAGCGTCCGGAGGGCGTCCCGCACCAGCGGACGCGCGTCGACGCCGCGACGCTGGGATACGTGCGCGACTTTCCCGGTCTCGGCGCGGTCGAGTCGGGTCTGGGAGGCAGCCTGACCTTCTACCGCTTCGCGTCGCGCCTCGATCCGGTCTACGGATCCGCGCCCGTCTCCTTCAACGTCTTCGTGAGGCTGCGCTACGGGACGCACACGGGGATGGAGATGGAGATGGGGCACTCGCACCACTGAAGCTCTCTCGAAGAGGGAACGGACGGTCGACCGCCGACTCTCGACCGCCGTCGACCGACTCCCGGCTACTTGTGCGGCCGGAAGTGGATGTCGAAGTAGGGTTGCCAGGTCTTTCCGCCGTCCGAGGAGGTCTCGGCGACTTCCCTCACGCCGCCGGGCTCCTGGCGCCACTTGCCGCGAATGATCTTCTCGGGCGCCGCTCCGGCCGGCGAGCGCAGCGGTCCCTGCAGCGTCAGCGTGTCTCCGTCGAAGACGCCCTCGATCGTGAGCAGGAGCCCGCGATTCGTGACCCACGACTGGTGCCAGACCCTGCGCGCGGCGTCGTAGATCGTGAAGCTCTGGCCCACGAGGCCGTCGTCCTGCTGGTACTGCTCGCGGAGAACGCATCCGCCGAGGATGACGTCGACGCGGCAGCGCGCGTTGGGCTTGCCGGTCTTATCGCCCTCCTCGAAGGCGTCCCAGTCGCCGGCCCAGAAGTCCAGACGCCGGTACTCGGGCGCGGAGCATGCGGGCGGCGGGTCGGGCGCCGCCGCGACGATCGCCGCGACCAGGGAGACGGCGGCCGCCATGAGGAAGAGGCGCGGGGGATTCACCCGAGAGAGTCTAGCTGAGGGTTCAGCGATTCGGACCCGCACCCGCACCCGCACCGGCGCCCGCACCCGCGTCCGCGCGGACCAGGACGGGACCGCGCGAGCGGCGGTGACGCAGCCTCTCCCAGCGCAGCCTCAGCCGGTCGAGGTAGAGGTAGACGACCGGCGTCGTGAAGAGCGTCAGCATCTGCGAGAAGATCAGCCCGCCGACGATCGCGATGCCCAGCGGGCGGCGCAGCTCGCCGCCGGTCCCGAGGCCGATCGCGAGCGGCAGGCCGCCCAGGAGCGCCGCCATGGTGGTCATGGTGATTGGCCGGAAGCGCAGCATGCAGGCCTCGAAGATCGCGTCCTCCGGGCTGCTGTGTCCCTTGCGCTCTGCGGCGATGGCGAAGTCGATCATGAGGATCGCGTTCTTCTTGACGATGCCGATCAGCAGGATGATCCCGATCAGCGCGATGACCGACAGGTCCTCCTTGCAGAGGATCAGGGCGAGGAGCGCTCCCACGCCCGCGGAAGGCAGCGTCGACAGGATCGTGATCGGGTGGATCAGGCTCTCGTAAAGGATCCCGAGCACGATGTAGACCGCGAAGAGCGCGGCGAGGATCAGAATCGGCTGGTTCCGGAGCGAGTCCTGGAACGCCTGCGCCGTTCCCTGGAAGCTTCCGCGGATCGTCGCGGGGAGGCGGGCCTCCCTCTCGACTTTCTGGATGGCCTCGACGGCGTCGCCCAGGGCCATTCCCGGGCGGAGGTTGAAGGAGATCGTGACGGACGGGAACTGGCCCTGGTGGTTGATCTGGAGCGACGCCGTCGACGGCGCGTAGTGCGCGAACGCCGAGAGCGGCACGAGCGATCCGTCTTTCGAGCGCACGCGTACCAGGTCGAGGCTCTCGGGGCGCTGCAGGAACCGCGGGTCCATCTCGAGAACGACGTGGTACTGGTTGAGCGCCGTGTACATCGTCGAGACCTGCCGCTGGCCGAACGCGTCGTAGAGCGTGTCGTCGATCGCCTGCGGCGTGACGCCCAGTCTCGACGCGGTGGTGCGGTCGATCGTCAGCGTCGCCTCGAGGCCCTTGATCTGCTGGTCGCTGTTGACGTCCAGGAGACCCGGGAGCTTGCGGAGGAGCGCGAGGATCCTCGGCGCCCAGTCCTGAAGCTCGTGGACGTCCTCGCCGCGCAGCGTGTACTGGTACTGCGACGCGCTGGGGCGCCCTCCGATCCGCAGGTCCTGCACGCTCTGCAGATACAGGTTCGCGCCGGGCACGCGGGCGAGCTTCGGGCGCAGGCGGTTGATGATCTCGTCGGACGACGCCTTGCGCTCCGACAGGGGCTTCAGCGTGATGAACATGCGCCCGGTGTTCGACGTGCTGTTGCCGCCCGCGTAGGCCTGCACGTAGTCGATGGCGGGGTCCTCGAGCAGGATGTCCACGAACTGGCTCAGCCGCCGGTCCATCGCCTGGAAGGAGGTGTTCTGGTCGGCCAGGATCGAGCCCGTCAGCCGCCCCGTGTCCTGCTGCGGGAAGAATCCCTTGGGCACCTTGACGTAGAGGAAGATCGTCGCCGCCATCGTCGCGATGGTCACGGCGAGCGTCAGCGGCTGGTGCCGCAGCACCGCCGAGAGCATGCGCCAGTAGGACGAGAGGATCGCGTCGAACGCGCGCTCGCTCCACCGGAAGAGCCGGCCGTGCTTCTCGGTCTCCGGGTTCTTCAGGAGCGCGGCGCACATCATCGGGGTCGTCGTCAGGGAGATCACCATCGACACGAGGATCGCGATCGACAGCGTCACGGCGAATTCGCGGAAGAGGCGCCCGACGATGCCGCCCATCAGCAGGATCGGGATGAACACGGCCACGAGAGAGACCGAGATCGAGAAGACGGTGAAGCCGATCTCCTTCGCTCCGATCTCGGCGGCCTCGCGCGGCGGGACTCCCTCCTCGAGGTGACGGGTGATGTTCTCGATCACGACGATGGCGTCGTCGACGACGAATCCGGTCGCGATCGTCATCGCCATCAGCGAGAGGTTGTCGATGCTGTAGCCGAGCAGGTACATCGCCCCGAAGGTCCCGATGAGCGAGACGGGCACCGCCACGCTCGGGATCAGGGTCGCGCGGACGCTCCGCAGGAACGCGAACACGACCAGGATCACGAGCACGATCGAGATGAGGAGCGTGATCTGGACGTCGTGGACCGAGGCGCGGATGGTCGTCGAGCGGTCGAGCGCGCCGTAGAACCGGATGGACGGCGGGAGCTCGGCCTGGAGCTGCGGCAGAAGGGCCTTGATCCGGTCGACGGTGTCGATGATGTTGGCGCCCGGCTGGCGGAAGATGATGATGAGGATCGCGGGCTTGCGGTTGGCGACTCCGGCCGTGCGCACGTCCTCGACCGAGTCCCGGACGTCGGCGACGTCGGAGAGCCGCAGCGCGCCGCCCGAACGGTACGAGAGCACCAGCGGCTTGTACTGCGACGCCGCCAGGAGCTGGTCCGTCGCGCCGATCGCCCACGCGCGCTCGGCCGCCCCGATCTGACCCTTGGGCCGATTCGCGTTCTGGCTCGACAGGAACGTGCGGACGTCCTCGAGGGAGAGGCCCGCGTTGTTCAGCGCGGTCGGGTTGACCTCGACGCGCACCGCCGGGAGCGCGCCGCCCCCGACGTACACCTGGCCCACGCCCTCGATCTGCGCGATCTTCTGCTGGAGCACGGAGGAGGCGACGTCGTAGATCCTGCCCTTGTCGACGGTGTCCGAGACGAGCCCCAGGAGCATGATCGGCGCGTCCGCCGGGTTGACCTTGCGGTAGTTCGGGTTGGAGGGCAGGTTCGCCGGGAGCTGGCCGCGCGCCGCGTTGATCGCGGCCTGGACGTCGCGCGCCGCGGCGTTGACGTCGCGCGAGAGGTCGAACTGAAGGACGATCGACGTCGAGCCGAGCGAGCTCGTCGAGGTCATCTCGGTGACGCCCGCGATGCGGCCGAACTGCCGCTCGAGAGGCGTCGCGACCGACGAGGCCATCGTCTCGGGGCTCGCGCCCGGCAGGTTCGCGTTCACGTTGATCGTCGGGAACTCGACCTGGGGCAGCGGCGAGACGGGCAGGGAGAAGTACGCGACGCCACCGGCGAGCGCGATCGCGATCGTGAGAAGCGTCGTCCCGATCGGGCGCTTGATGAATCCGGAAGAGAGGCTCACGCCGGCCCCATGCCCGGCCCCAAGAGGTGCCTCATGCGGTGGCCGTCCCGCCGCGGTTCGTCGCCCGCGGCGCGGCCGCGTGACGCCGCGACGCCTTCCGCCCGGCGATCCGGCGGGCGAGCCGGTCGAACGCGAGGTAGATCACCGGCGTCGTGTAGAGCGTCAGGACCTGCGAGAAGATGAGGCCGCCGACGATCGCCACGCCCAGCGGCTTGCGCAGCTCGGCGCCCGTCCCGCCGCCGAGCGCGAGCGGAACGCCGGCGAGCAGCGCGGCGAAGGTCGTCATGAGGATCGGGCGCAGCCGCAGGAGCGCGGCCTGGAAGATCGCCTCTTGCGGCGGCTTGCCCTCCTTGCGCTCCGCGTCGAGGGCGAAGTCGATCATCATGATCGCGTTCTTCTCGACGATGCCGATCAGCAGGATGATGCCGATCAGCGCGATCACGTTGAAGTCCATCCCGCAGATCATCAGCGAGAGGAGCGCGCCGACGCCCGCCGACGGCAGCGTCGAGAGGATCGTCACCGGGTGGATGTAGCTCTCGTAGAGGACGCCGAGCAGGATGTAGACCGTGATGATCGCGGCGAGGATCAACAGAGGCGTATTCACGAGCGAGGCGCGGAAGGCGCGCGCCGTGCCCTGGAAGTCGGCCTGGATGCTCGCGGGCATGCCGACCTCCGTTCGCGCCTGCTCGATCGCCTTGACGGCCTGGCCGAGCGAGGCGCCGGGCGCCAGGTTGAAGGAGATCGTGACTACCGGGAACTGCCCCTGGTGGTTGATCGCGAGGGTGCCGCGCGACTCCTGCATCGTCGTGAACGCCGAGAGCGGGACGACGCTGCCGGCGCTGACGCCGGCCGTCGCTCTCGTCCCGGGCGCCGCGGAAGACGCCGTCGGGGCGCCCGTGGTGCCGGTCGCGGGCGCCGTGCCGGAGCCGGACGTCATGCCGTGGACGTAGATGTTGCGCAGGTCCTCGGGATGATCCGAGAAGCCGGGATCGACCTCGAGGACGACGCGATACTGGTTGAGCTGCGTGAACATCGTCGAGACCTGGCGCTGCCCGAACGCGTCGTAGAGGGCGTCGTCGACGGCCTGCGGCGTGATCCCCAGTCGCGACATCGTCGAGCGGTCGAAGACGAGCGTCGTGCGCAGGCCCCGGTTCTGCTGGTCGGTGGCGACGTCGGCGAGCTCGGGCCGCTTCTGCAGCGCGGCCACGAGCTTCGGCGACCACTCCGCGAGCTCCACGGAGTCCGGATCCTCGAGGCTGTACTGGAACTGCGTGCGGCTGACGCGGTCCTCGACGGTGAGCTCCTGGACCGGCTGCATGTAGAGCGTGATCCCGGAGACCTGAGCGATCGCGGGCTGCAGGCGGCGGATGATGTCGCCCGCGCGCGTCTTGCGCTCGTCGAGCGGCTTCAGGTTGATCTGGATGCGCCCGCTGTTGAGCGTCGCGTTCGTGCCGTCCACGCCGATGAACGAGGAGAGGCTCGCCACGGCGGGGTCCTTCAGGATCGCGCGCCCGAGCGCCTGCTGCCGCTCGGCCATGGCCGAGAACGAGACGCTCTGCGGGGCCTCGGAGATGCCGAGGATGACGCCCGTGTCCTGGACCGGGAAGAAGCCCTTGGGGATGACCACGTAGAGGAGGATCGTGACGAGTAGCGTCGCGACCGCGACCGCCAGCGTCAGGGGCTGGTGCTCGAGCACCTTCTCGAGCGTGCGCCGGTAGAAGTCCACGATCTTGTCGAAGACCCGCTCCGCGGCCAGGGCGAAGCGGGTCTGCTCCGAGTCGTCCTTGTGCCTGAGGAGCCTGGCGCACATCATCGGCGTCAGGGTCAGCGAGACCGCCGCCGAGACGAGGATCGTCACGGAGAGCGTCACCGCGAACTCGCGGAAGAGCCGGCCGACGATGTCGCCCATGAAGAGAAGCGGGATGAGCACCGCGATGAGCGAAACGGTCAGCGACAGAATGGTGAAGCCGATCTGCTCGGCGCCCTTCAGAGCGGCGTCGAGCGGCTTCTCGCCCTCCTCGACGTAGCGCATGATGTTCTCGATCATGACGATGGCGTCGTCGACCACGAATCCGGTCGCGATCGTCAGGGCCATGAGCGTCAGGTTGTTGAGGCTGTAGCCGAGCAGGTACATCGCGGCGAACGTGCCGATCAGCGAGAGCGGCACGGCGACGCTCGGGATGATGGTGGCGGCGAGGTTCCTCAGGAAGAGGAAGATCACCATGACGACGAGCGCGATGGTCAGCATGAGCTCGAACTGCACGTCCCGGACCGACGCGCGGATCGTGGTCGTCCGGTCCGTGAGGATCGCGACCTTGATCGCGGACGGCAGCGTGGTCTGCAGCTGCGGCAGGAACAGAAACGCCAAGATCAGTCCGCCTACCATCCAGGCGATCGCGAACACCGAGGCGACAACGTAGGAGACCTTGGACGGCCGGCGTTGCAGATCATGCAGGATCTGCCCGATCGACTGGCGATCGTCGTTGGCCGGCGGCCGGGCCAGCCGCAGCTCCTGGTCGCCGGTCT